>ULWY01020887.1_pt1 | contig 14519 bp, 9 predicted proteins | sample 1960761 | NCBI WGS metagenome assembly ULWY01 (sample SAMEA4835824, study PRJEB28245) | human gut metagenome | biome: gut microbiome; material: fecal sample | place: Denmark | collected 2008
CTTTTGCGAAAATATTTTGTCAAAATTTAGTCAAGAAAAATGGTAAGCATGTCCCGTCAGTTTCCATTAAAAACGCTGACATGAGGCGACTGAAAAGGCATGAGAATTACGCGCCGCGCTTCTAATGATGATTTATCCGTTGAGGCTGCGCGAATTTATTATTAAGAAAAAAAACTGTATTGTCAAACGAAAATATCCGCATTATTGCGTGGACATACGCGCATTGATAAACGGATGTGTTTTTATTATTGCGTTGAAAAGTCTTTATCATTAAGCGAAAAAAATCGTATTATAAAGTGAACTGAATCGTATTGTAAAGCGGAAAAAATCGAATTATAAAACAAAAAAATCATATTATAAAAAGAACGAAATCATATTATAAAAAGAACGAAATCATATTATAAAATGCCCCGATGCTCTGTCACTTCTCATATACCCCGCGCAGCCTGTATTTCCTTCTGTATTCACAGATGAATCATCAATAAAACACATATAAATTATCAATAAAACAAATCCCCGCGTAGTTTCCCCGCTGCCATATCCCGCTCTATTCCGATTGTCTGATTTTGCTTTTCAGTCTGTATTCTACGGGTGATATGCCTATCTGCCTTTTGAAGAACTTGCAGAAAGCAGCCTGGTCGTAGAATCCGAGCCGTTCTGAAATGCGGCCTACGGGTATGCTGTCGTCCTCGAGAAGAGCCATCGCCTCGTGCGTTATCTCATCGCTTATGATGTTGTGTGGAGTCATGCCGGTCATTTCCTTTATCATCCGTGCCAGGTGTTTTGGCGACACATTGAGTTGTTGGGCATAGAATCCTATGTTGTGCTCGCGCATGAAATGCTTTGCCACCAGCTTCATGAAATTGAGTGTCACGAAGTCTTTACGGCTCAGTTTTGTAGATACGTTATTTTCGGTTTTAGAGAGAGTCATGACGGCATTGCCCAGTTCGAGACAGAAACTCTTGTAGAACAGCTCGGTCTGTTCGTCGTGAAAGTAATGCTCCGTGTTGGCTACGGCCGCGGCGAGCAGTGTTAGCTGTTGCTCTATTACGGCGGTGGCTTTGGGCGGTAGGATGTTCTGGTTGGTTATCATCGGCTTGCTCAGATGCTCGAACGGCACGGGCCGCGTGTTCTTGAGCGACTGTCGCGCAAACTCGAATGTCACCATCAGACACCACGCCCTGAGGTTGCTGTCGCAGCGTTTTATGTTTATGGTCGTGATGTCTATGCAGTCGAAGAACGAGCCGGATGAGGCATGGTGGTCTTCTCCGTTGATGGTTATGTCCATTGTGCCGCTGCATACCATGATGAACACCCTGCTGTTGTCTATCGTATATCCTTCGAGACGTCTGAATTCTTTAGGATTGACAATCAGTATCCGGTCGTTCACATAGCATGCCGGCGGAAATTTGGGCATCAGTTCCTTTATCGTCATATCTTAAACTTTTGTATAGTCAGGTCGTAAAACAATATTGTGTGTAAAGAGATCGAAGTGTCTCTGTTTTCGATTAATTATGTTTGCAAAGATAAATATAAGAGTCCTTTTTGGACAATTCTGTAAGATAAATAGACATACTAATTACAAATTTGTCTTAATAATGTCTGATATGAACAAATGATTAATCCTATTTTACAAGAAATCAATTTGTAGGCCCGGCTATTTTTGCGGCGTTTATAACGAAAAACTATGTAATGATATGAAACAGAGATTGATTTTCATTCTGTTCAGTCTGCCTTTTCTGTCGGGTTGCGGCAACGGTTCCGGCAGTCAGACTACAGCAGGAAGTGACTATCCGCTGATGACGCTGAAGACGGAGAACCGGACTTTATCAATTAAATATTCGGCCGTAACCGAGGGCCGTCAGGATGTGGAGGTCAGGCCGCAGGTATCGGGCAAGATAACGGAAGTGCGTGTGAAGGAAGGTGCGCATGTGCGTAAGGGTCAGGTGTTGTTTGTCATCGACCAGGTGCCCTATCGTGCGGCGGTGAGCAAGGCGCGTGCTTCGGTGGCTACGGCCGAGGCCAACGAGGCTACTGCCCGTCAGACCCTGGCAGGCAAGCAGTCGCTGTATGACGACAAGGTGATATCCGATTTTGAGCTGCGCACGGCGCAGAACAGTTATAAGAGTGCGGTGGCTGCGCTGCGGCAGGCGAAGGCCGAGCTTACCGACGCGCTCAACAATCTGTCTTATACGGAGGTCAGGAGTCCGGTGGACGGATATGCCGGAATGACGTCGTTCCGTGTCGGAGCGCTTGTCGACGCCTCGATGACGGAGCCGCTAATAAGCGTTTCGGACAATTCGGTGATATATGCTTACTTCTCGCTCACCGAGAAACAGGTGCTGTCGCTCACCTCGCAGTATGGTTCTCTCGACAAGGCCATAAGTTCGTTCCCGGAAGTGTCGCTCGAGCTGAGCGACGGTTCGGTGTATGAGAAAAAAGGAAAGGTGGATGTGCTCAGCGGAATAGTGGATAAGACCACCGGCACGGTGAGGGCCCGCGCTGTGTTCGACAACAGCAACCGCAGGCTCATGAGCGGCAGTCAGGTGAATGTGGTCGTGCCCTACGAGCGCCGCGGCTGCATAGTCATTCCGCAGGAAGCTACATACGACCTGCAGGACAAGATATTCGCATATAAGGTGGTGAACGGCAAGGCTGTATCAACACAGATAAAGGTATTCGAGATAAACGACGGAAAGGAATACGTTGTGGAGGATGGTCTGAAGCAGGGCGACGTCATCGTGTCTGAGGGTGCCGGACTGCTGAAGAATGGCACCGTGGTGTCTGCTTCTGCAACAAAAAAGGAGAAATAGCCTATGAATCTTAAGAAATTTATAGACCGCCCTATATTGTCGATGGTCATATCTGTGGTGATACTCGTGGCGGGACTGATAGGACTTTACGCGCTTTCGGTGGAGCAGTATCCTGACATCGCGCCGCCTACCATAAGCGTTTCAACGACATACAGCGGCGCAAATGCCGAGGCGGTGCAGAAAAGTGTGATCGTGCCTTTGGAGGAATCCATAAACGGTGTAGAGAACATGACCTACATGACCTCTACGGCAAGCAACACCGGCAGCGCGCAGATAACCGTTTATTTCAAGCAGGGCACCGACCCCGACATGGCGGCGGTGAACGTGCAGAACAAGGTATCTACAGCCACGTCGCTGTTGCCGGCAGAGGTGACAAAGGTGGGTGTGACGACGATGAAACGTCAGAGCAGCACGCTCATGATATTCGGCCTTTACAGTCCGAAAGGCACCTACGACGAGACTTTCCTCACCAACTATCTCAACATAAACGTGAAACCACAGCTGCAACGCATATCCGGCGTGGGCGAGGTGAACGTCATGGGCGGCGACTACGCCATGCGTATATGGCTGAAGCCGGAGGTGATGGCGCAGTATGAGCTGGAACCGTCGGATGTGGAGACCGCGCTGTCCAACCAGAACATAGAGGCGTCGATAGGCTCTATAGGCGAGGATTCGAAGAATGTGTATCAGTACACACTGAAGTATCGCGGCCGTCTCGAGAAGGAAAAGGAGTTTGAGGACATCGTGATAAAGGCCTATGACGACGGCAGGGTGGTCAGACTGAAGGACATCGCGACCGTGGAGCTGGGCTCGCAGAGTTATACCTACACAGGCTCTGTGAACGGAGCGCCTGGCACTACGTGCATGATAAACCAGACGGCAGGAACTAATGCCAACGAGATAATAACCAGCATAAACAAGTATCTGGAAGAACTGAAGTCGTCGTTGCCCGACGATGTCGAGGTGGTGGAGCTCATGAGCACCAAGAACTTCCTCGATGCGTCCATCAACGAGGTGATAAAGACACTGCTCGAGGCCATCGTGCTGGTGGTGCTTGTGGTTTATCTCTTCTTGCAGAATCCGCGTTCCACCCTCATTCCTACGATAAGCATCTTCGTTTCTCTCATAGGAACATTCGCGGCGCTTTACGTTGCCGGATTCAGCATAAACCTGCTTACACTTTTCGCTCTCGTGCTTGCCATCGGAACGATTGTTGACGATGCCATAATAGTTGTTGAGGCTGTGCAGACACGTTTTGACGAGGGCTACCGTTCGGCATACAAGGCTGCGGTGGACGCCATGGGCAACATATCGTCGGCCATCGTTACATCTACACTGGTGTTCATGGCTGTGTTTGTGCCCGTGACGTTCATGGGCGGCACCTCGGGCGTCTTCTATACACAGTTCGGTGTCACGATGGCCGTGGCGGTAGGAATATCGGCGGTCAACGCACTCACGCTCTCGCCGGCATTGTGCGCACTCATACTGCGTCCTAACGAAGAGCTCGTGGATGGCAGGCGGCCGGAATTCTCCACACGTTTCCGTCTGGCGTTCGACTCGGCATTCCGTCGTCTTGTGCTGAAATATAAGACGGGCGTGAAGTTTTTTTTAAAGCGTAAATGGATAGCCTGGGCGTCGCTTGGTGTCATTTCTGTTTTATTGTGTTATTTGATGTCGACCACCAAGACCGGACTTGTGCCTTCGGAAGACACCGGCTCAATATTTGTTAGTCTTGACGCACCGGCAGGTAGTACGCTCGCCGAGACGTCGGAGATAATGGGGCGTGTGGAGAAAGTTTTGAAAGAGATTCCTCAAATAGATAATTTCAACAAGGTGGCAGGCTTCGGTATGGGCACAGGCAGCGGTGCTTCTCATGGCATGTTCATCGTAAAGCTAAAACACTGGGACGAGCGCAAGGGCGATGAGAACAGTGTAGACGCCATAAGCAACGAGATCTACCGTCGTACTGCCAATATCAAGAATGCCACCATCTTTGTGTTCTCGCCGCCTATGATTGCCGGTTATGGCACGGGCAACAGTTTTGAAATGTACATACAGGACCGCAGTGGCAAGGGAACAGACGAGCTGAGCAAGGTGACCGACGATTTCATCGCGGCTCTCAACAAACGTCCTGAGATAAAAATGGCGTTCACGTCGTTCAGTTCCAAATTCCCGCAATACAGGGTTGACATAGACGAGACTCAGTGTCAGCGGGCGGGCATAACGACAAACGACGTGCTCAACACCTTGTCGGGGTATTTCGGAAGTATATATGCCTCGAACTTCAACAGGTTCACAAAGCTCTACAGAGTGATAATACAGGCACCGTCAGACAGCCGTAAGAACATGCAGTCGCTCGACAACATCTATGTGAGGACGTCCGGAGGAATGGCTCCGGTGAACCAGTTCGTGACGTTGAGCAAGACTTACGGTTCGGAGTCGTTGACGAGATTCAACCTTTTCTCTGCCATCAACGTGCAGGGAATGCCTGCCGACGGCTATAGTTCGGGCGACGTGATAAACGCTGTGAAGGAGGTGGCGGCGGAGTCGTTGCCTACCGGCTACGGCTACGAGTTCTCCGGCATGACGCGCGAGGAGGCACAGATGGCGGGGTCGCACGACACGGTGATGATTTATTGTATATGTGTTCTGTTCATTTATCTCATTCTGTGCGGTCTTTACGAAAGTCTGTTCGTTCCCCTGTCTGTCATCATGTCGGTACTGTTCGGACTCGCGGGCAGTTTCCTGTTCGCCCGTCTGTGGGGACTTGAGAACAACATTTACCTTCAGACAGGTCTGATCATGCTTATCGGTCTGTTGTCAAAGACGGCGATACTTATAACCGAATATGCCGTAGAACGCCGCAAGAACGGAATGTCGCTCACGCAGGCTGCCATCAGTGCGGCATCGGTACGCTTCCGTCCTATACTGATGACTGCGCTTACGATGGTATTCGGTATGCTGCCTCTGATGTTTGCATCCGGTGTCGGAGCAAACGGCAACCGGTCGCTCGGTGTGGGCGTCGTAGGCGGTCTGCTGATAGGTACCGTGGCTCTGTTGTTCATAACTCCGGTATTCTTCATAACGTTCCAGTATGTTGAAGAACGGGTGATGGGTAAACGTAAAAAGGAAAGAAACTTATGAAAAAGATACATAGCATATATTTGGTGATATGCGGCATGATGATGAGCGGGTGTGGCATTTACGGCACTTATGAGCGTCCTGAAGGCCTGCCGGTGGATAGTCTTTTCAGGGATGTGAGACAAGATACGGCCGCGACAGACACCATGTCTTTGGGAACGATGCCGTGGCGGCAGCTGTTTCAGGATGCGCATCTGCAGAGACTGATAGAATGTGGGCTGGAGAAAAATACCGACCTGCTCGTGGCTTTGCTCAGAGTGGATCAGGCAAAGGCACAGCTGAAGGCAGCCAAGCTTGCTTTCCTGCCGTCGTTGTCGCTGTCTCCGCAAGGCACGTTGACGTCTGTTGACGGCAACAAACCCACGAAGACTTATGAATTGCCGGTTGAGGCCAGCTGGGAGATTGATATTTTCGGCAGTCTGCGCAATGCGAAGAAAGGCAGTCAGGCCACACTCCTTCAGCAGGAAGCCTATCAACGGGCTGTGCGCTCGCAGCTGATAGCCATGATTGCAACCGATTATTACGCGCTGCTTTCGCTGGACAGCCAGATAGAAATAAGCGGTTCGACGCTTGACGTGTGGCGTGAGCAGGTGCGCACAATCGAGGCCAGGCTGAAAGTGGGCGAGGAAACCTAGAACGCGCTGACGCAGGCCCGGGCAAGCGTATATGAACTGGAGGCCACGCATAACGACCTGCTGAGGCAGCAGCGTGAGGCCGAGAATGCCTTGTGCACATTGCTCGGCATCACCTCACGCCACATAGAGCGTGGCAGACTGGACGAACAGCGCATGCCGGAACGGCTTGATGCGGGACTGCCCGTGAGCTTGCTGTCGAGACGTCCTGATGTGGTGCAGGCCGAGATGACTCTTGCCGCCGCGTATTATTCAACCGGTCAGGTACGCTCGGCGTTCTATCCCAGTCTGACACTTTCTGGCAGTGCCGGATGGACAAACGCGGCGGGACAAATCGTCACAGATCCCGGCAGTTGGATTCTTTCGGCATTGGCATCGCTCACACAGCCGATATTCAACCGCGGAAAACTTGTGTCAAACCTGCGTGTGGCAAAGGACGAGGAACAGATAGCGCTGCTCGAATACAAACAGGCATTGCTTGACGCCGGACAGGAGGTGAACAATTATCTGTATGCGGCCGAATCGGCACAGCGCAGTCTTGAGAGTCACAGCAAACAGTGTGCGGAACTTGAGCGTACGGAACAGACGTCGGACGCCCTTTACCGTACGGGCAACGCCACTTATCTTGAACTTCTCTCGGCACGGCAGAGCCTGCTTAACGCACGCCTCAGTGTGATAACCGACACGTATTCACGGTGTGAGGCGATAGTGAATCTTTATAGTGCGTTGGGCGGAGGATGTGAATGAGGATATCCTTTTTTTCAATTTTTTCATAGCAGTAGATGTGCAGTAATAAACTGCGCGGGGCTGTGCCATAATTACGGCACAGCCCCATTCATTTATTGCAGATACAGAAGATTTTTGTCTAAATGTCCGTTATGCCTTTAAGGCGGAACATCTCGAAGTCCTCGTCGTCCATTCCTGTCTTGTCGAGAGTGACCGGACGGTTGTGGTCGTTGAGGTAGTGGCGGCGTCCGGGCGTATAGAATCTGCTTGCCACCGACAGGCTGTCGCGGCGGTATCGGGTCTTTATGCCTGCAAGCTGGAGCATGGTGTGGAAAGTCGTGACGCTGTTCTCCACTGTCTTTGTCCTGTTGGCGGCGATGGCGCGGGCTGTTTCAGGAAAGTCGCGGACGTATGGACGTGAGATCCAGATGATGAAGGGCACGTGCAGATCGTAGTAAGACGGCACCGGTGAGGCGTGCAGGAACAGCTTGCGGCTGTCGTCGAATATGTTCTCACCGTGGTCTGACGTGTAGAGCATTGCCGAACAGGTGCCGCTCTTCTCGAGCATTGACATTATGGAGGCAAGCAGGCGGTCGGTCTGCCGTATGGTGTTGTCGTAGGCATTGATGAGCTGTGGACGGTTCACGGCTTTGGCCTCCGTGGCGTTGTCTGGCTTGAAGTAAGCCATGGCAGACGGGTATCGCTCGCGATAGTTGAAGTGCGAGCCATACGTATGGATTACGATAAACAGCTTTTTGTGGCCTTCTGACAGCTTTTCGGCTATGAGCGGGAGTAATTCCTCATCCGGCGTGTTTGATGCGCCCTGAGGCCCGTTTTTGATGAATTTCCAGTCGTCGGCCTCCATTCCGAATATGTCGATGAATGAGTGGTTCGGTTTCTGGTTGGAGAAAAAAGCGGTGTGGAAGCCTGCCTCGCGGAAAGCTGTGATGATGCTTCGTTCCCGGTATATACGGTCATAGTTGTCGGCATCGGCAGCCGAAAGCAGCATCGGCACGCTCTTGTGTGTGGTGTTCGATTGTGTGAGCACGTGGTTGAATGCCGTCAGTCCCGGCTTGCCGGTCATGAGCGGCGTGGTGTTGCGCTTGTAACCATAGATGCCGAAGTTGGCGGCGCGAGCCGTCTCGCCTATTACAAGTACATACACCTCGCTGCTGTCGGCGGGGTGGGAGGCCTTGGCTTTGAAGGTGAATCCGGCTGAAGTACGGTCATAACGCGCCGTGGCATGCGAGCGGCTGACTGCCTGAACGAGGTTGTAACCCACATTGACGGGATATATGTCGTTTGTGACTTTGAAATCACTGTCCTTCACAAGACAGATGCCCAGGCACAGAACTCCTGCTGCCATGCCTGCCGTGCTGTATCGGCGCTGTGCCCGTACAAACGCTTCAGGAAGGGTACGGCGTGCCTTTATGGAGCAAGAGGCGAGCACCAGCAACGGCAGATACACCACAATGACACCGAAAACTGCCGGCAAAAGGTTGTTGAGCAGCTCGGCAGCCTCGCCCGGATTGGTGGTCACGAGATTGAGGAACATATCGACCGCGATGACTGAACGCCCGAACAGATAGAGCAGTACCATCTGGAACGCTGCGAAGAAGACAAGCGGGAAGAGTATCCATATCATCTTGCCGGTCTTGCGGTTGAGCGTCATGAGAAACCAATATGCCGATACCGGCAGCACCACGTTGGTGATGCGTGTCATGACCGACACGCTCTCGGTGAAGGCAAGCACCACATTGGGCAGTGCCAGAGCTATTATCGAGAATATGAAAAGCACGTGTGGCGACGTGCAGAAATTGTATGTTTTCCTAAAATGCTTCATTGATATTGAATATGAATCCAGACTGTCCGCTCTTGCCGAATCCGTAATCCAGGCGGACGTTTACATCTTTCTTGAATTCCCAGCGGTAGCCTATGCCGAAGTTGGGCAGCACGTGGCCCATGCGCATGGAGCTGAATTTATTGAACACGGTTCCTGCTCCTACCCATGCCACGACGCTGTTGCGTTTCCACACATGCTGGCGCAGCTCCACCTGAGCCTCTATCTTGTGCTTGTCGCGATAGCGTCCTTCGTAGTAGCCGCGCATGGAGTAGGAGTTGCCGAGCAGCGCCATTATTCCCCACGACGGGTTGCCGAAGTTGAGCTGACTGCGCAGGTCGGTGGCTATGATGCCGCCTTTCCACACACGGCGATAGGCGTTGAACCGCAGGTCGGTGGTGGAAAAAGCATAGTCGTTGCCCATGAATTTCGGGCGGAAACACTGCGACAGATTGACGTAGAAGCCCCGTTTCGGGTTGGTTGTCACGTCGCGCGAGTCATAGACAAAGGTTAGTCCGACGCCGGTGTTGCGTGTTATGCGGTCCATGCCTTCAAGAAGTTCCGGATTCTTTATGTCTTTTCCTTCTATGAAATCGAACGTAAGCATCGGTCCTATGTATGTGCTCGGAGCCACTCTGAACATGAAACTGGCCTTGGCCTGTGCCTGCCAGCGGTTCATTTCGGTCTCGTTGGCGTCGTTGTTGCCGTTGGCATAGCCTATGCCCCAGTACTTGCACGGGAATGAATAGAAATACAACGTATAGTCAAGACGATATCTGTCGTGCGGAAATATGTGTAGTCCGCGCACGCCGAGCATGTAGAATCCTACGGTAGATACGTCGCCGAAGAGACTCATGTTGGACGGAGGCAGGATGGTGTCGTTGCGGTCGGTTCTGTAAAGTCCCGCCGCAACAAGTCCGAGACCAAGCTTTGTGTCGGTGCTGTAGTGAGGCCCTCCGATGATGCTGAAGTCGAATTTTTTGCTGTAATCGGTCTTGTTGGCATCGTTGAAATAGGCGAGGACCTTGTTGATGAAACCTTTTTTCCTGACGGTGGTGTCGGCCGCGACAGTTGCCACAGAGTCTTTTTCAATCTGTGATGTGTTGCCGGCGGTCGCTGCCGTCGCCGAAAAAAGAGCTGTAAGCGCAAATGATGCAAATAACTTTTTCATTGTGCCTGCATGTGTAAAAATGAGAAAAGGATTATCAATAGACAAGTTTTACGTTGTCAATCCATAGAGTGTTGCCCGGCGTGCCTATGTAGGCGCCTCCGTGGCTTGACGAGAACTGCAGCGCGAGGTGTGTGGGTCGTTCGTCGGCGCTTGCCCATCCTGTTTCTCTCACGGGCACGCTTTTGCCGTGACTGTTTATGGCATAGTCGTTTTGTCTGAGCCCCATGAGTCCTGCGTTGTATTTTGGATTGTTCCTTATGTCGCCATACATTATGTCGTATGTCGCTCCGTTCACCCATCCGTTTGTGCTTTTGCCGTATCTTACAACCATCGTGCCGACACGCTTGGCGGTGATGTTGCCTTTCGCGTCTTCAGTACGTTTCTGCAGCACGAGCACGGTTATGGCGTAGTCCTGGCCCGGAACGCTTGACGGTTTGCTGAATCCGTTTTGCTTTATTCTGTTCTTCTCGCCCGTCACAGCCACCCGGTAGTCATACTTTATGGCCTTTGGCCTCTCGGTGAACGGTATGCCCCAGTTGAGGCTTTTGGGTCCGTCTTTGGTACTTGTGATGGGTTCGGTCATGCTTCCGAGGAATAGCGATCCTGCCGCAAGCACATTGATGTTCATCAGTCCCAGCACTTTTACGTGTTCAATGTGTGTGGTCAGCTTGGCGCAGTAGCCGTTGGCATGCTTGTCGCGCGTCACCGAGCAGTTGGTTTTCACCACTCCCATGACCTTTGCCATGACGTTGGATGTGCCCCAAGGCGAGTTTCCAGCGTTCTTGTAGGGCTTGTTGCCGTTTATGGTCTGGTTTGGACCTACTTCATACAAAGTCTTTGTTTTTCCCCCTATGACAGCTGATTCGCTGATGTTCCGGATTACCCAGTGGTTCATGTCACCGAAAGGTAATAGCTTTTCCTTGTTCTGTGCCGTAACGGAACTTTGCGGCCACAGCAGAATAACCATTGCGAAAACCAATGATGACAGTTGGCTTTGATTCATCATATATTCATTTTTTAGTGAGTTGCAAACGGCAAATATAGGTGATTTAATGAATAGTTAGAAACTTAAATGAATAAATTAGTTTTTTATGCTATATATTTTGTATCTGTTAACAAATATTTGACGGTACGCAGAGTAAATACGTTCATGGGATAGGCAAACAGAGGAGTGAAAACGATAAGGCTTATTTCGCGCTATAAAAGAGCAGACACCGGACTTTGAAATGTTCCATATTGAGCCTTGAAAATGCCAGTATTGAGGCCGGAAACAGCCGATGGCGTAGGCCGAAACGGGCAATATCAGAGGCTGAAACGATTAATGTCAGAGGATGATATAATCCGTTTCATTACCTCGGAATTGTGTTTCACGGACGAATTATGCAGATAACGGCTTATTCGGCCTTTGATTGAGGGCATACCAAAAAAGACGGCTGTGAGATGATTGTCATCACACAGCCGTCGCCGAATATCGTATATGTTTATTATTTTACGGCTATTTTAGTAGTCTTGTTTCCGGTTCTGACGATATACAGTCCCGGTGTCACGTTGATGTGTGTGCTGTTGCGGCTTATCACGGTGCCGTTGACGGTCATCACTTCCACCCGTGCGGGGTTGTCGCTGACTGTTATGCAACCGTCGGAGGCGGTGACAGTGACGTCGCTGTCCGCAGTTGTCTCGATGCCGCTTGATACATCGTAGAATGTCATTTCACCTTTGTTCATGTCGAACACCACATCGTACCATCCCGGTTTTATGAGCCATTTGCGGTCGCCGTAGTAGCGTGTGCAGTGCACGGTCTGGCCGGGTTGCAGCACTCTCCGGTCGTCGCTGCATCCGTATCGTCCTTCGTTCCAGTTGTTGTCTCTTCGGTGCTGGTAGGTGGCGAAAATGGTTGCCTCGGCATAACCGGGGTTGTTCACGCCCTCGAGCAGGTGGACCGTGCCTTTATATACTCCGCCTCCGACATGTGGCAGCGATTTTCCGCGGCGTCCCCAATATTCCTCATAGTTGGTTCCTACGAGAAACACCTCGGGCATCCACGCTATGTTGTCTATGTCGGTCGGAGTTATTCTGACGGTCATCGCCTTGAGGTCGATGTTCACTTTGTACGTTCCTCCGTTGGTCTGATACAGGTTTTCGGGAGAGGAATATTCCTCTAGCGGACCTTCACAGATGTCGGGAGTGAGAAATCTCTCTATGTTGCTGTATGGACATGAGAGTATCCGGTTGTCGTCGTTGTCGTAGCTGAAGAACAGATCGCTGCGGTTGCCGTAGAAGTCGCTGCTGTCACTGTTTGACGCATCCACTTCCACCGTGCCCTCATATTTGCCGTCTCCCATGTGGCTTAGAGGATAGTTCTTTGTAGGTGCCCACGCCGATTTGTCTGCCAGACCGCCGCGGCAGTAGAGCTTATCGGGCCAGTTGTCCTGTGCTGTGGCGTTCATGCAGCACAGTGTCATGGCCACGGTGGCTATTGATTTAAGTATGTGTCTCATTTTTATTTCGTTTTTTGTGGTTTATTTTGTGTGTCAGATTATCACTTTGCGCACCGTGCTGCCGTCTTTTCCTGTGGCTTTCACGATGTATATGCCTTTATCGGCTACGCTGATGGTCACGTCAGTTCCCGACCGGTGTGCCACACTCCGGCCCGACATGCTATATACATCTACGGCAAGGCGTTCGTTTCCTTTCACTGTAATGTTATTGTCTTGAACCGTTATTATCGGCCTGTTGCTGTCGTCGGCAGGCGAACCTATGCCCGTAGGCTCCACTGTGCCGAGATATTCGCAGCTGAAAGTCTGTAGGAATATGTTCACGGTCACCTTGTAGTAGCCGTCTTTGTCTATTGCCCATTTGTTGTCGTCACCGTTTATCATGAGTTGTGTTGACGTCGTGGCAGGTTCGTCCTGAGTGTAGGGATGAAGGCTTTTGGGATTCCAGTCGTTCTGTCCGAGAATCTTGAATCTGTTAGGTTCCACGTTTTCGGGTCTGTTTTTCAGTTCTCCTGTCCATGTCCATACGTATGGGTCGTTGCCGTCTTGTGTAAGGGCCGGAGCAGTGTCGGCGTTCCATCCACATTCCACGCATCCACCGGCGATGTACATCTCAAGCCATGGTGAGAACAGTTCGCCGCTCACCTGGCGTGTAGATGTGTTGACTGTGAATTTATAGCGGTCGTCATCGAAAAGGACAACCCATCCAGCATCTGTCGGGTCGGTGGATGTGGTGTATGCCAGACCGTTGCTCACTATGTTAGAGTCGAGGTATCGCGGGATGAGATATATTGTGTTGTCGTTCACGCCCTCGGTGTTGATTATCTTCACTTCGCCGTCAACAAGTTTTCCCGCGAACTTGAACTGATTGTTCGGGAAGTTGTCGAGCTTCTGCAATCCGCCGGGCACAGCGCTGCCGGTGATCCACAGATTGTCGTAAGTCTGCGCCTGGATGGCAGTCTGCGACATTAAGGCGACAAGCATTGCTATTATATGTTTCTTATTCATTTTGTGTTCTTTTGGTTGTTGTGATTATGTTGTTATTTCACGATCTTGCACGTTACGGTCTTTCCGTCGGCAGTGAGACGGCAGATGTAAGTGCCGTGTCCGAATGAAGATATGTCCGCAGCGAGGCTGTCGCAGTTGCTGCCGCTGGTTGTGCAGGTCTCCGCTCCGTTTGCCGATACCACTTCAAGTCTTGCGTTTACGGCAGTGTTCGAGAGCTGTGCGGTGACGGTTCCGCTTTGTGCGTCGTATCTGATTGCTGCCGTTGCACTCTCGGCATTGTCTATGTCGGTAAGATTGTTTTGCAGCATCACGCCGTATTTCACTTCTATTGATGTCGTGACATCGCATGATGTGGTAGGAACGTTTACGGTAAGGACTCTTCCTTTTTCGTCATAGCTCCATGCGTCGGCGGAAGCCTCGAATCCGTTTATCATGACCGTCTCAGGCTTGTCGCTTCCGAGAAATTCCACTTTATAGGCTCTTTCGTCGAGCATTCCGGGATATACTCCTACACGTGAGCCGATGTTAAGAGTGACGTTCTGTCCGCTTCTTGTCTGCGTGAACTCAGTGCGTGAGAACACACCCTGCTTGTATAATTCAGTGTCGCCCTCGTCCTCATACAATGAATATGAGCCGTCCGCGCCCGGTACAACCTGCAGAATGAGTGTCGAAGCCTTGGTAACGACGCTCTTC
>ULWY01065882.1_pt1 | contig 14427 bp, 18 predicted proteins | sample 1960761 | NCBI WGS metagenome assembly ULWY01 (sample SAMEA4835824, study PRJEB28245) | human gut metagenome | biome: gut microbiome; material: fecal sample | place: Denmark | collected 2008
TCCGTCAATGAGTTCGCAAAAGATTTCAACAACCTGAAAACTACCGTAAAGGGCAAGGTTGACGACGCCTATGTTGAGGACGGCTACCTGTATATGACTGCTGACGACGAGGTCGTTGTCGGCCCGCTGGGGCCGTTCTCTGGCGGCGGCGGAGGAGGCGGCGGGGACGCTGGCTCCCTGATCCGGATTGTCAATAAGCTGACCTCGCGGGCGTTCTCCGTGATGAACGGCGCGACCGTCGAGATCAAATTCAACTGGACGTCCACCGATACTTCCGACGAACAGCCCACCGGCGATGGCTCGGCAACATGGCGCATCAACGGGACGAAGGTAGCTACACAGGCGGTGTCGCAGGGCGATTGCGCCTTCGACGTTACGAAATACCTCACCCCCGCAAGCGCGAACACGATCAAGCTCACCATTGAGGACGCCTACGGCAACAGCAAGTCCTTCACTTGGACCGTCACCGTGTCCACCTATGATCTGGCGTGGAATCTCGGCACCCTTGCTTTCCACGGGTCCAGCGTGCTTACTGTGCGCCTCACACCCACTGGAGAGGGCACGAAAACCATCCACATGACCGTAGACGGCACGGAGGCGTTCACTCGTGAAGTCACCACCACGGGGCGCTCCGTCACCGCGACGATTGACCCAACGGCACTTGAGCTGACGCACGGCGCACACACTGTCGAGGCGTGGCTTGAGGTCACAACGGGCGGCGAGGTTGTCACAACTACGCACCTGCGCCATGTCGGTATCTGGACGAAATCGGACGACAATACGCCGGTTATCGCGGTGTATCAGAGCGCAATCGAAATCCAGCAGTTCGCCACTGGAAGCATCAATTACATGGTGTATGACCCCACCAGCACCACGGCGACTGTCCGCCTACTGGAAGGCTACAATACCCTGTCCACGCTGACCGTTGACCGCACCATCCAGACGTGGGCGTACCGTGCTACTACGGTCGGCACGATCAACCTCTCCATCCGCACCGGCGAGAGCGTCGTTGCGCCGATCACCGTCACCTGTACCTCTCTCGGCTATGACATCAACCCTGTCACGACCGGCCTTGTCGTTGACCTCGATCCCACTGGACACAGCAACAGTGAGACGACCGCAAAGCAGTTCGGCTACAAGGACGGCGACGGCACGAATCATCCGCTGACCTTCAGCTCCAATTTTGATTGGATCAACGGCGGATTTCAGATCGACACGGAAGGCGTCACCGGCTTTGTGGTTAAGCGCGGCACCTACGTTCAGCTTGACCGCAGCCTGTTCAGCGACAACGCCGCGACCTCCGGCAAGGAAATCAAGGTCGTGTTCAAGGCTACCAACGTCCGCGACTATGACGCTGAGTTCCTGACCTGCGTATCTGGTGGCATTGGCCTGAAACTTCAGGCGCAGCAGGCGGTTTTCAGCTCTGAGTTGACCAACGTCGAAATCCCGTATTGCGAGGACCGCAAAATCGAGCTGGACGTCAGCATCGAAGCCAGCAACGAAAACAAGCTGGCCGTGGTCTGGCTTGAAGGCGTGCCGTCCAGAGCGTTTGCGTACACCGCAAATGATAACTGGATGCAGTCCGACCCGCAGAACGTGAAGATCGGCTCTGACGACTGTGACATCTGGATTTATCGCCTGAAGATGTACAGCCACAGCCTCACGCGATACGAAATTCTCGACAACTTCGTTGCCGACTGCGGCAACACCACAGAAATGGTTGCCCGTTACCTCCGCAACCACATTTTCAACACGGACGGCAGCATCAATGTCAATGAGCTGGCAGCAGCAAACCCGACGCTGCGTATTCTCAAGATCGGTGCCGACCGTATGACCGTTGGCAAGTCCGACGAAGTGGTCTGCACGGTCGATCTCGTCTATACGGACGGCGGCAGCACCTACAATTTCCACGCGACCGGCGTCATTATGAAGGGTCAGGGTACGTCCTCCGCCGCATACGGCGAAGCTGCCCTCAACCTCGACCTCGATTTCAGCAAGGCCATTTGGGAGAATGGCGCAGGTGAGCGCATCGAGACGTTCGCCATGACGGAAAACGACATTCCCGTGTCGTATTTCAATATCAAGCTGAACGTGGCGTCCAGCGAGAACGCGAACAACACCGTTCTGGCCGACGACTACAACAACTTCCAGCCCTTCCTGTCCGAAGGCCGCCGTGCTGACGCCCGCGTCCGTGATACCGTCAAGGGCTACCCCTGCGCCGTATTCTTCACCAACACCGGCACAAACGCCGTGAGCGTCGGCGCACGGTCTGTCGGCGCAGGCGCTACGATCCTGTATGGCAACGGCGACATGAACAACAGCAAAAAGAACTTTGCAGTGTTCGGTCAGACCGGCGAACGTCCGCTTCAGTGCTGCGTCGAGATTTCCAACAACATTGCCAGCCAGTGCCTGTTCAAGTCTGCTGACCTCACCGCCGAGACGTGGGACGGCAACGGAGCCTTTGAGTTCCGCTATCCCAAGAATCCCACCGCAGAGATGAAGGCAGCGTTCCAGACCATGCTGTCGTGGGTAGTTTCCACCGATACCACCGCGCCGACCGGCAATGCACTCAGCGCGCCCGTGACCTACGACGGGACGACCTACACGAACGATACGAAGGAGTACCGCGCAGCGAAGTTCAAGGCCGAGGTCGGCAACTACTTTACTGTGGACAGCCTGCTCTACCACTATCTGTTCACCGAGCGCCACTGCATGATCGACAACCGCGCTAAGAACGTTTTCATCTCCTATGAGTACGATCCTGACGTGCAGGACTACCGCTGGAACGTCTGCAAGGACTACGACAACGACACCGCAGACGGCAATGACAACGAAGGCGGTCTAACCTTCAGCTACGGCCTTGAGGACACCGACAGCGTGGGCACCAAGCCCGTATTCAACGCCTCGTCCTCCGTGCTCTGGTGCAATGTCCGTGACTGCCTCGGCGCAGAACTGGAAGCCATGTTCAAGGACCGCGAGGCGGCGGGCGCATGGAGCGCTGAACGCATCCTTGCCAAGTTCGCCGCGCATCAGGCGGCGCGCCCGGAAGCGCTGGTGGCCGAAGATATGTGGGGCAAATACTTCACGCCCTATATCAACAACGGCAACACCGCGTACATCGATATGATGCAGGGCAACAAGACCGACCAGCGTACCCAGTTTGAGACATACCAAGAGGGCTATATGTCCTCCAAGTATTACGGCTCTGTGGCCGTGAACGACAAAATCCAGTTCCGAGGCAACACCCCGAACGAGTGGGCGGGCGTTACGCCGACCGGCAACTTCTCCATCACCCCGTATGCCGACTGTTATATCATCGTCAAATACGGCTCCTACAGCGTCCGTAAGCGCGCGAAAAGAGGCACGGCATACGAGATCATCTGCCCCGTTCAGGAGGCGCTGAGCGACACGGAAATCTATGTCTACCTCGCTTCCAACGTGGTTGAGATCAGTTCCATTGCCGGTCTGTACTGCCAGTTCATCGACCTTCAGGGCGCACGCCGACTGCGCAGCTTCACCGCAGGCGCGGAGGCAGACGGCTACACGAACAAGAACCTGACGTCTATCAGCGTCGGCGCAAACACGCTGCTCGAATACCTCGACCTGCGCGGAACGCCGGAGCTGAAGCAGGCACTTGACCTGTCCGCCCTCACCTCCATGAAAACGCTTCTGCTGACCGGCAGCGGCATTACCGGCGTGACCTTCGCACTGGGTGCTCCTGTCGAGACGGCCAAGCTCTGCCCGCTGAACAGCTTGATCGCCCGGCAGCTCTCGCACCTGACCGCGTTTGCTATGGACGGCTCCAACCTCCGCACGATCTGGGTCGAGGACGCCGCAGCAATCGACCCCTACGCGCTTGTGAGCGCTGCGGCAAGCCTCAGCCGTGGCCGCCTGCCGGACGTGGACTGGTCGATGAACGACGCCGACGTGCTGCTTCGCCTGAAAGACCTTGCCGGTCTGGACGAGACGGGCAACCCCGCTACGGAATTCGTCCTCAAGGGCGCAGCACATATCGCGGTCGTGTCGCAGGCTGAGTTGACCACCGTCATGGCGCGGTTCCTCAATCTGTCCGTGACCTACGATCAGATGGTCAGCTCCTGCACCGTCACGTTCAAGAACTACGACGGCACGGTCCTGAACACCCAGACCGTCCGCAAGTACGGCGCAGCAAAAAACCCCATCACTGCCGGTCTGATCGACACGCCCGTCAAGCCCTCCACTGTCGATAAGGTGTTTACCTTCATCGGCTGGGATCAACAGCTTACCTACATCCTCGAAGACCTCGTTGTGACAGCGCAGTATTCTGAGGCAACGCGGTATTACACCGTCCGTTGGTACAATGGCACTCAGCTTTTGCAGACTGACACTGTGGCGGCGCATGACGGCGTTTCCTTCCGTGGTGGTGAGCTGACGTCCTCCACCGGCTCTATCTGGATGGGCTGGGACGCGCTGACGAACGATGTCACCAGCGACATTGACGTTCACGCAGTGTTCATTACGCCCACGCTGCCGGACACCGTAGCAACCAACTTCGACTACCTGTACAGCGACGACGCGAACGACAACAGCGGCTACACGCTGGCGGAGTTCTACGGCATTATGGAAACTGGGAAGGCGAAGGATTACTTTGCAGTCGGTGACAAGATCAAGATTGTTCCGACGACCACGGTATTTGCCGACACCTCTATCATCATGCAGGTCGCAGGCTTCAACCACTTCAAGAAGAAGGACAGCGACGATTTCGCCGGTGTCGTCTTTGCCATGCTGGGCATCATGAATGCTACCCATCAGATGAACAGCCAGAACACCAACGTCGGCGGCTGGGCGTCTTGTGGTATGCGGACGTGGCTCAATGAAACCATCTTTGCCGCGCTGCCGCGTCAGTGGCAGTCCATGATTAAGGTGGTTCAGGTGCGCTCCTCTGTCGGTGACACGAAGGCAGACATCAGCATCAGCAACGACCGCCTGTTCCTGCTGTCCCGCGCCGAAGTTGGCTTCAATGTCAGCGACGTACCCTACAAGGACGAGGTAGACCCCAACGCCGAAAACGTGACATTCGCATTGTTCACCGACAACAATTCGCGTATCAAGAAAACGTACAACGGCACCGGTTCTGCTTCTGGCTGGTGGCTGCGGTCGCCTGAGGCGTCCGGCTCGTCGTCTTTCGCCAATGTGAGCAGCTACGGTATCAGCTCCAGCTACACCGCGTCCTACTCCTACGGGGTGGCGTTCGGCTTCTGCATATAATCTGTGCATCTTGGGTATCTGGCCCCCTTTGTGGGGCCAGATACTGGCGCACAGGCTTCCGACCTGCGCCCTATATCGCCGCGTAAGCGGCGCGCGAAAATTTTGATTTTCGGACTTTTCATATGGAAAATGGGGGGGGGCGTGTGATATAATATATTTCACGAACTTTTCAGCAAAAATGAGGTGGTGCCCTTGTCTGTAATCAAAAGCAAGCGCTCTACGTCCGACATGGAGTTTCTGGCGACCGCGAGGAAGTTAGAAATTTACACGATTCAAAAATGCGTGAATTTCCCGAAGCGATACACCTTTTATGTATCACAACCTTTGGCCGCTGCGGCGACGCGCATTTATGAGGACGTCAAGAGAGCAAACAGCATATACCCCTTGAATCAGCATGAGGTTCAGATCAGGCGCGACTACTTCCTACACGCCAACGCTGAGCTTCAGAGCATGATTTCCCAGCTTGAGGTGGCGCAGGAGCTGTTCGGTATCGAAATGGACACCCTGAAATACTGGATGGACATTGTAGACACCGAAATTCGGCTCGTGAAAGCCGTACTGAAAAGCGACAGGGCGCGGTACAAAGACCTGCCCTGATAAGATCATAGGTTAAGCGCTGCACAAATTGCCAGTTCTTCGACGAGGTTGACTTCTAACTGGTGGCTGCGGTCGCCTGAGGCGTCCGGCTCGTCGTCTTTCGCCAATGTGAACAACAACGGTAACAGCAACAACAACAACGCGTCCAACTCCTACGGGGTGGCGTTCGGCTCCTCTCGTGCCAGACAGAGTAGCTTTCGGAGTGAAATCCGTGCAGAGTGGAGAGAAGGAGTGCTTGACCTTCCTGCAAAGGTAAATATATGCCCTGATGCGTCCGGGCGGACGCTGCTTGCATGGTACGGATTGCAGGTCATTCCGTATTTCATGCCCGGTGACGCTATGTGCCTACTGCAACCTGCCAACAGGCATACGGGGCAAGCGAGGTTTCTTATGACAAGCGAAGAACGTAGAGAAGCAAGGTATCAACGCCGCGCTGCCGCACGGCGGGCAAAGCGGGACGCCGCCTGCGCCGAGCACGATAATTACGACGAGGTGTTCAGCTATAAGCACCTCTATCAATCGTACAAGTGCTGCCGTCGCGGTGTGTCGTGGAAGGCCAGCGTCCAGAAATACACGGCCAACGCGCCGCTGAACATCCTGCACACATACAACCAGCTTGCAGCCGGAAAATTCAAAAGCCCCGGCTTTTACGAGTTTGATTTGTATGAGCGCGGGAAGCATCGTCATATCCGCAGCACGGTCATAAGCGAACGTGTCGTTCAGCGTTGCCTGTGCGACAATGCCCTTGTGCCGGTCCTTGAGCGCACCTTCGTCTACGACAACGGCGCGTCCATGAAGAACAAGGGCTACGATTTTGCCGTGCGCCGGATCACGCAGCACCTCCACGAGCACTACCGGAAATACGGCAACGAGGGCTATATCCTGCTATTCGATTTCTCTAAATTCTTCGACAACGTTTCCCACGAGGTCGTGAAAGCGATCCTGCACAAGGAGTTCACCGACGAACGGCTCCTTACGCTCACAGAGCATTTTATCGACGCTTTCGGCGATAAGGGTATGGGGCTGGGCAGTCAGATCAGTCAGGTGCTGGCCCTTGCCTCTGCAAACCGTCTTGACCACTACGTCAAGGAGGTTTTGCAGGTGCGCGGCTATGGCCGGTATATGGACGACGGCTACCTGATCCACCCGTCGAAAGCCTATCTTCAAAACTGCGTGGTGCATATCCGGGCGATATGCGCCGAGCTTGGCATTACCCTGAATGAGAAGAAAACGCAGATCGTCAAGCTGAGCCACGGCTTTTCTTGGTTGAAGGTGCGTTTCTTCATCACAAAAACCGGCAAGGTCGTCCGGAAAATCTATAAGCGTAGCGTCACGAAGATGCGGCAGAAAATGAAAAAGCTACACAGGAAATACCTGTGCGGTAAAATAACCTTCGCGGACATCTATGCGACGTGGCAAAGCTGGCGCAGCTATGCCGCGCGATTCAACGCATGGCACACCGTTCAAAACATGGGCGCACTGTACACCAACCTTTTTATAAACAGCAAGGAGGACTGCTATGGTCTACTTCAAAATTCTGTCTGCTGACGGCACTGTCAAAAGCGTAGAAGCGCTTGCCGATCCCGTCTACGTCTGTTGGCAGACCCGCAACGGCATTCTTATCCGGTGCGACAAACGGGACGCGCAGGGCGTCATGTCCGGCGACGGGAACACAATCTATCAGCTTCAGGGGAAGCAGCTAAGCGGCGTTGAGAGTGACGAACTTCTCAGCGCCGTTTCTATTACCCTTGCAGAATATGAGGAGCTTGCGGCACAGGTCGGCACCACGGACCCCGACGACGATACGCCGGTCAATCCGCCCGACGACCCCGGAACGGAAATCCTCACCCGCGCGCAGCTCACCGAAAAGGTACTGGCCCTTGAAGACGAGCTGGCAGCGGCAAAAATCCTGCTGGGGGTGACAGAGGAATGACGCTGAAAGCCCTCGCACAAAAACTGCGGCCCCTGATCGAAACCGCAGCACAAAGCCTTGATGACACGACCGCCCTTGAGGCGGTCGAACTTTTCCCGGCATGGAAGACCGGCACCGTGTACACAACGGGGCGACGGGTTCGACATGGCGGGATTCTTTATACCGTTTTGCAGGATCACACCGCGCAAGACAGCTGGACGCCCGATGCGGCACCGTCCCTTTTCGCAAAGGTGCTTATCCCTGATCCCGACGTTATCCCCGAATGGGAGCAGCCGGACAGCACCAACCCTTACAAGAAGGGGGATCGCGTCCGATTTAATGGAAAGGTTTACGAGAGCCTTATAGATAACAATGTGTGGTCGCCTTCTGCTTATCCTGCCGGTTGGAGGGAGGTGTCCGCATGACCCTGAAGGATCTTCTTCTGGGCGGCAGCGGCGGCCTGTTTGCGCTGCTGACCATCCTGCAAATCAGCCCCATCAAGATTAACCCGTGGTCTGCGCTGGCCCGCTCGATTGGCCGGGCGCTCAACAAAGATGTTCTGGATCGGCTCACCACTTTGGAGGTCGAACAGAAGGAAATCAAATCGGAGCTGGCCGCCCAAAAGGCGCTTTCCGATAAGCGCGAGGCCAACGGCTGGCGAGCAGACATCCTCCGCTTCAACATGGAGCTTGTCGAGCATACGCGGCACACGCGGGAGGACTACATCGAGATTTTGGACGTCATCGACAAGTACGAAAAATACTGCGACAGCCACAAGGACTACGAAAACAACCGTGCCGTCCATGCAATCGCCAATGTTGAGCGCTGCTACGACGACCGGCTGAAAAATAATGACTTTGCATAAGGAGGAAATCACTATGAACCCCAAAACCGAAACCACCATCGAAACCACCGAGGCGGAACTGACCGCCGAAGCTCTGGACGAGCTTTCCAACAACAAAGGGGAGGACTAAAACATGAGTTACACAAATTCACCGATGGTGAGCTACACGAAGCTCAGCCCGAACCACAGCGGGCAGCGTACCCACAGCATCGACCGCATCACGCCGCACTGCGTGGTCGGCCAGTGCAGCGTGGAGACGCTGGGCCGCATCTTCACGCCGACCTCCAAGCAGGCCAGCAGCAACTACGGCATCGGCCTTGACGGTCGTGTCGGTATGTACGTTGAGGAGAAAAACCGCAGCTGGTGTTCCTCCTCCAATGCCAACGACCAGCGGGCCGTCACTATCGAGTGCGCCAGCGACAGCACAGAACCGTATGCGTTCGAGGATGTGGTCTATCAGACCCTCATCAAGCTCTGCGTGGACATCTGCCAGCGCAACGGCAAAACCAAGCTGCTTTGGCTGGGCGACAAGGACAAGACCCTGAATTACACCCCCAAGGCCGACGAAATGATCCTGACCGTCCACCGCTGGTTTGCCAACAAGAGCTGCCCCGGCAACTGGATGTACGCCCGCATGGGCGATCTCGCCGCGAAGGTCACTGCGGCGCTGGGCGCTGCGGCGAAGCCCACTATCCCTACCACTCCCAGCACCATCAAGAAGGGCGACGTCGTGCGCATCCTGTCCGGCGCGACCTACTACAACGGCAAGGCTGTCCCGAACTGGGTAGCCGCCAAGCAGTGGATCGTCCGCGAGATCAGCGGCGACCGCGCCGTCATCGACAAGAGCGTGGACGGCAAGAATGCCATTTGCAGTCCTATCAACGTCAAGTTCCTGTCCGTCGTGGGCGAGGCGGTTACACCGACGCCCAGCTTCAGCGCGTACCGCGTAAAGATTACCACCGACGCACTGAACATCCGCAAAGGCCCCGGCACCGGCTACGGTACGAACGGCTGCATCCGTGACCACGGCGTTTATACCATCGTCGCGGAGAGCACGGGCACCGGCGCGACCAAATGGGGCAAGCTCAAATCCGGCGCAGGCTGGATCAGTCTGGATTACACCAAAAAGGTGTAAATACATATCGAAAAGGAGAATATCACCATGACTAACGTTATCATCGAAAACCTTGTGCAGATCGCGGCAACCCTGCTCATTACCCTGATCGGTGTTCTGGGCGCGTGGCTGTCTACCAAGCTCGCCAAGCGCGAGGAGCTGAAGAACATCTCTACGGCTACCAATGAGGTCATTCACGCCGCCCAGCAGACCGTCCTTGAGCTTCAGCAGACCACCGTGGAGGGCATGAAGAAAGCCCACGCGGACGGCAAGCTGACCAAAGATGAAATTACTGAGCTGGGCAAGCTGCTTATTGACGGCGCTATGGCTAAGATGTCCGACACCTCTAAAAACCTGCTCAACGCTGCTGGTGTGGACATTTCCGCTATCATTCGCGGCGCAGGCGAAGCCCTCATTGCGCGGATGAAATAACTCGCTGCGCCGGTGTAACATTCTGCTGAAAAGCGGTGTTACACCGGCTGAAAATGTTACAAAAGCTTGTAACACTGTAACGATGATGTTACACGCGAATGTTACGGCTGAAAGCCTTGAAAACAGGCGCTTTTCAGCCTTTGTAACATTGTAACATAATTTTCTAATATACCTATTGAAATAAAGGGCGCAAGGCGTACATATACGTCATAGCGCCTTTGCGCGCCATATGCACGCGCGTATAGGGAAAATGGCCCTCGGATGTTACAAAAGCATCCGGGGGCCTTATTTTTTTGCCTTCTACGACACCAGCACGAAAAATTTCACTGATAGCTCAAAATATTTGACTTTTCCTCTTGACAAGTACAAATTATTGCACTATAATATGCTTGCCAGTTGAAATAATCGTACCGAAACAGGAGGACAAGAAAATGAAGGTCAAAGAAACACGCTGGATGGACATGGACGATCTGCGGGGGCTGTGCATCAAGCACGGGTGGTTTACACGGGGTGACTGCAAAGCCTACGACAAGCTGCTGAAAATGCCGTATGACGCTAAAGGCAAACTGCGGAACATCACCACGACGATTCTCTGCAACATGGCACAGGCCATCACGCAGTACAGCGATCCCGAAACCTATGAAATTCTTGAGTTTGAAGGCATCCTGTATTGTCTCGGCGAAATTTGCCACACCTGCTTTTCCGTTGAAGACTGAATGGAGGTAACGAAAATGTTCAAGATCAACAGCTACACCGATCTGAAGGTCGCCTACGAAATCCTTGAGATCGCTTATGAGAGCGGCAGGAGCCAGAAGGCCGTCGACCTCAAGCGCGAAATGCGCGCGTTCTTCCACCGCCCCGTCTCTGAGCGCCGCATCGTTCAGGATGACGGCATCGACGGCTATACGGAGCTGCTGCCGCTGCCCGAATATATCGAAACGATGGACGAGGCCGTCAGCTACTTCGAGGACTACGAATACCGGCGCTATTACCCGTCCGCCTATGACTGCACCGGTCAGGCGTTTACGAGCTGGTACAAGGTTTTCGTTCGTGGCGGTCGTTTCTGGGCGTACCACCGTGTCAGTGTGGATGTTTGAGAGGAGGACAACGAAAATGGCAAGCATTGATTTCATCCAGAAGCGGATCGCCGGTAAGGAGAAGGAGATCGACAAGCTGGAAAAGAAACTGGCCCGTATCTGGCGGGCCAAGGAATCTAACTGGGAGAATAATCCCTATTTCTACGACGAGCGCGACCTTATCTGGACACGGCAAGATTTGGAGGCAGCCCGGCAGGGCCTCGCAAAGTATCAAGCCGAACTGGAAGCCGCTTTGGAAAAGGCGAACAGCCGGAATGTTCCTGCGATTCTTGAATTCCTCGAAATCTGGAAGCAGTGTTGCACCGAATTCTACGGTAATGGCCTTGCGTCCTATTTCGACGAAAAACAGCACGTATGGGACCTGTATTGCACCTTCTCCGATACCGAATACGGAAGCCCTGAGTACGAGGCCGCAAAAGCCGCCTACGACGAAGCGAACGCCGCTTTTCGCTGCAAGGTGCGGGGCTACTATGAAACCTTCACCTATACGGATCGCTGGGGAAAACCCCGCAAGGGCGAACAGAAGGTGCGCGAAGGCGAGTATGAGCACCTGAGGCCCTACAGTAATGAACGGTCCCTTGAAGCTGCTATGCAGCAGCTCGCAAAGGACCTGAACGAAGAAGCCAACCGGAAGTACGACTTCATCATTGAGCGTACCAATGCCATTGTCGGTGAGATCACCGACGCATCCGGTCTGAGCGTTGGCAGCAAGCAGGACCTAAACGGTTTCATCGTCGGTACGCGCGGGACCGCAAAGGTCCAAACGATTGGTGCTGGCGGCTACAACATTCAGTGCTTCCATTTCCGTACACTGATTAACGCAGTCTGAACTGATACCCGCCCCGGAGGTCACGAGGGCAGAAAGGAATAGAACATGAACATCAACACTTTGGAATTTATCCATGAGCTGCTGCGCGCAGAAGCTACACGCGCAGACGAGGTTTACAGGGCAGCCCGCCACCTTCAGCACGAATATGAGGAGGGCGACGATCCAAACTCCGAACTCTGCAAGCGTCAGGAAGAAGCAGCCGACGAGCGCATGGCAATTTCTTTTCGTGCCCGCAATGCGCTGGAAGACTTCGAGGCGCAGGAGTGGTAAGGTGACGACCGAAGAATAGGAGGTGTTATGTATGGCAACCTGTGAGATCATCCGCGAGGCACACGATGTACCGGCCTGCTGGGAAACGACCCTCGGCGGGCAGCGCTGGTGGATTACCCGCACTGCGGAGTTTTCCTTCACTGTGGAAACCTGCCTTGAGGTGCGGTACGGCGACATCGAGGTTGTGGCCGTCAAGACGTGCCGCAGTCTGGCGGCTGCCCAGAAGTGGCTGGAACAGCACTGGCGTGACTGGGTGCCGGACGAACGGTGCGAGAGTTACACACGGGAGGGAACATTGTGAGGATTGCAGATCAGAAGCGCGCGGACTTTGTGAAGCGGTTTCGCAGCCTGTCCCGTCGTTTCCCGCTGTGGCAGGTGTGGAGCGACTTCATCACCATGTTCGCCATTGCGCTTTCCAACGCCGTAGATAGTCGATACCGCACGGAGCGCGAGGCAATGTATAAGCGGATCATCGAGAAGTACGAGAAAGCAGAGCGCACGGTGTTCCCTGAACTGGTAGAGGATGTGGTCAACGCCTTTGACGCCGACCGGGAGCAGGATTTTCTGGGCAGTGCGTACATGGAGCTGGAACTCGGCAACCACTGGATCGGCCAGTTCTTCACACCCTATGACATCTGCCGCTGCATGGCGGAAATTACCACCGGTAACGTTGTGGAGCAGATCAACCGTGACGGTTTTGTCACGCTGAACGACTGCGCGTGCGGAGCGGGGGCTACACTGATCGCGGCGGTGAATCAGATCGAAAAGCAGCTGTTTGAGGCAAAAAGCCCGCTGCGCTGGCAAAATCACGTCCTTGTGACAGCGCAGGACCTCGACTTCACAACGGGGATGATGTGCTATATTCAGCTCTCGCTGCTGGGCTGTGCGGGCTACGTCAAGATCGGGAACACCTTGACCGACCCCATGCACGACGGGGACGACCCCACGGCCTACTGGTACACGCCCGGCTACTTTTCGTCCGTGTGGCAGCTTCGGCGTATCTTCCGGAGCATGGACAGACTTTTCAATGAGGCGGGATAATGCACAAATATGTGAGGTCCGGGAAATTCAAGAATACGAACTGCGGGTATGCGCTGGTGCGCGGCATCGTGTTCGGCTCGATCTATGAGGCGGAGGAGTATTGCACCGCCAAAGGGTACGACCCTGACGTCTGGATCGAAGCTGACAGTGACGCGGTGCTTTCGAGGTGCCAGCAAATCGCGCGTGCCGCGTTGCCGTGTCTCTGTCAGGCCCTTGAGGAGCAGAGGATTTTGTGCGAAACCCTCGGTCGTGAAGCCAGAGCAGAGGCCGCAGCTTTGGAAGCGGCAGAAGAGAAGCACGAATTGGGCTGGGAAGTTCACCGCGACTGGCTGCAACACGCAGCGGGCAAAGTGGGCGGCTGTTATGACAGCATGGAAATCGTCCATAGACGTATCACAATGTTTGAAAGAGTTATCCGGATCAAACCTACACCGAAGGAGGCACCGCACCGTGAAAAAGAGCATAGCTGAAGCCCGGCAGCGGGCGTTGGAAAACAGCGAAGCCGCGCCGGACATTCTGATCCGGGTGATGGACAAGCCGCACAAGCACGCCGTCGTCTGTTCGCACCCGATGGTTTACCGTGAGAGGGTGCTTGACGGTTGGCACACAGTCGCGGCATTCCGGAATGGCGAGGAGGTGAAAGTCTAATGCGAGTTGAAAATATGACCGACCGGGAAATCGTCGCGGCCTGCGCCGTGGATTTCCGACGCAAGGCGCAGGAGGCATACGACGCCTACCAGAGCACCGGCATGAAGCGGTATGACAATGCCTATCACAAATACGAGGCTCTGGCAGACGCCCTTGACCGTGACGTTCAAAAGCCGACACCCGGCAGGCCGCCGCGTCCCTCAAATCCGAGTTGATTATGCTGGCATCGGCGGCAAGCAGGGCGAAGCTGCCCTCCGCGCCGGAAGGTGCGCTGCTGGCGCTGGCGAAAGAGGTTATCGCGGCCGGACGACTGTACGGTTATGACGGGAAGGGAGATTGAATGAACTGTCACGGCTGCAAATGGCTCGACCGTTACAAGAAGGACGGGAACGGCTA
>ULWY01066375.1_pt1 | contig 14414 bp, 11 predicted proteins | sample 1960761 | NCBI WGS metagenome assembly ULWY01 (sample SAMEA4835824, study PRJEB28245) | human gut metagenome | biome: gut microbiome; material: fecal sample | place: Denmark | collected 2008
TTGAATATCAAAATGTGCGGTACAAAAACTTGTGAAAAATGCTGTTTTTTGATGAGAAAAGGTACAAAAATGGCTCTGAAACAAGGGGGACATTATGATTATTTTGCGAAATATTCTGTCTTCAACCAATAGGCATAAATCGGGTTCTGGAACGAGATTTCACCAGCTTTATTATCCAATATATCATTCTTGATAAGGGCAGCCTTTGAACGGGATATTGAGGTTGTTGAAGAGATTTGATAGCGATGCATCACTTCGGTCGAACTAATGGTCTTTTCTACGGCTATAAGGGCTTTGAGATAGTTCAATTACTGTGTGGTCAGTGTCTCGGTGATTATTATAAACAACAGACTTATGTGACAGCGGTCGCTATTTTTTTAAGATAGCCTTAACAGTAATATTCTGAACAGAAAAAGAAGTATTATTTCTTTTATTGTTCAAAATATCACTATATTTGCAGTATGGACAGGCAATTAAATGAAATAGGAACCATTCCAGTAACGACTTCAATCATTGAATCGTTATATCCGGAACTTAAGTCTGCTAATAAGAAAGTAACCTGGCTCGAAAAGCAAGGGGTTATCATCAGACTTAAGCGAGGACTTTATGTGATCAACCCCGAATATTCAGGAAAGACTCTATCGAGTGAGTTGATAGCCAACCATCTCTATACACCTTCGTATATTTCAATGTCTACTGCACTACGATATTATGGACTTATCCCAGAGGCTGTATATGTTCATCAATCAATGACAGTAAAACATCCCCGAAGCTTTCAAACTCCGGTCGGCTATTATGACTACAAATATATTTCAAGAAAGGCATTTCCGATAGGAGTAAGGAGTATGAATAAGGGTGATTATGCATTTCTTATTGCATCACCGGAAAAGGCTTTGTGTGATTTGATTGCCAATTCCTCAAAAGTCATTCTTCGTTATATGAAGGATGTAGAGACATATCTTGAACAGGATATTCGTATGGATATGGATGAGTTCAATAAGATGGATAAAACCATATTCGAAGACTACATAAAAGTTGGCAAAAAGGCCGATTCAATTTCGACACTTTTAAAATTCTTAAGACGATGAAAAATGAAATATTCGACAATATGCTCTCCCGTTATGATTTAACAACAGAGCAACAGAAGAGAAACGCTATATTTGAAGTGAACCAACAAGTGATACTTGCTGGCTTGTATGCCGGAGGCTTTTTTGAGTCGGCGGCTTTCTATGGTGGAACTTGCTTGAGAATCTTTCATGGCTTACAGCGTTTCAGTGAGGATATGGATTTTTCATTGCTTACGCAAGATGATAAGTTCGATTTTACGAAATACTTTCCTGCTATCGTTGATGCTTTTACAATGGTAGGCCGTGAGGTTGAAATAAAGAAAAAAGACAAGAGGAATTTCGGAAAGGTCGAATCGGCATTTCTTAAAGATAATACCGATGTGTATGATGTGACTTTCCAAACAGAGAAGTCTATAAAGATAAAGATAGAAGTAGATACTTGCCCACCGTTGAACTTCAAGACGGAACAGAAGCTATTGCTTCAGCCATATTCATTTATGACCCGTTGTTTTACACTTCCCGACTTGTTTGCAGGCAAGATGCACGCCTTAGTATATCGTGCGTGGAAGAACAGAGTAAAAGGTCGTGATTGGTACGACTTTGAATGGTATGTACGGCATAATATTCCGTTGGATTTTACTCATTTGGCAGAGCGTTGCAAGCAATTCAACAATGAGGATATTACTCTAGAGTTATTCAAAGAGAAACTCATTGAGCGTCTCTCTACAGCTGATATAAAACAAGTGAAAGAAGATGTGTTGCCTTTCGTGCGCAATCCAAAAGAACTTGACATCTGGTCAAATGATTATTTCGTACAGTTGGCAGGGATGGTAAGAATGGAGTAATACAACATTAAGTTTTATTCAAGAAATAAAGCCTAAGGTATTTTTTCTTATTGGCGAAGGCAATCCAAGTACGGTTACACTTATTCATAGTCTCATAAAGTACTCAGTCTTCAACCAATAGGCGTAAATCGGGTCCTGGAATGAGATTTCACCAGCCTTATTATCCAATAAATGTAATTACATAAATCGTTGCAACAAAAAGTGTATATACAATTACTGTAGTATCTTGCTGATTGGCGTTGTCTATACATAAATATCAGGATAAAAGTTGTACAATCATAATGAGTTTCGCTTTATAGTATAATAAACAATATATTGTTTGTTATAGGTGGAATACGAACTCTACGAATAATATAATAGCATTTAATGTCTTAACGTCCAATGATGTAGTCAGCAGATTACGGTAAGGTTAAATTCGAAAATTAATTCCTGTAACACATCATAAAATAAAGTAAAACCGCTATATTTGTATATTATATGATAGGTTGAACTATGACAAAAAGTACGATGGGTACCAAGTTGCCAAGAAAATTGGAGCAGAAGATGCAAATTGTGGGAGAACAAATCAGACTTGCACGATTGCGTAGAAACCTTAGTATCGCTCAGATTGCCGAACGCGCTACCTGTTCGCCTCTTACTGTTTCACGCATCGAGAAAGGCACACCGACAGTGGCAATTGGTATTTATCTCAGGGTGCTTTATGCACTTCAGCTGGATGATGATATTCTTCTGCTTGCAAAAGAAGATGTAATAGGAAAAGCATTGCAGGATTTGAACCTTAAGAAACGAGAAAGAGCATCCAAAAAAGAGTAAGTTATAAAGAGACTTGTAAAACAAGACAATTAAAACTTTTGATATGCAACTACCTCAGTCCAACATATTGACAACCAAATACCTGAACAGGGTATTCGACAAGACCGTGGCGACCTATAAATATTATTGGTTTCTCGGCATACTCGACTTGTGCGTGAAGCAAGGAATAACGAGGATGAATGTATGGGATATTATGATTACGATGGTGGCAAACGCTTGGTATCCGGTAATCTATTTTCGTCTTTCTTTTGGAAAGTCGGAATCCCTTTATGAGGCAATATGGGCTTTGCAAAAAGAGTATAACATTCCCATCAATATTAGTATCCGAGATTTGACGGATTTGTTGCATGAGCTTGTTCAGAGGGCAGATGTCCGGAAACGGTTGAAATTCCTGCAAATGAACGTCCCTTTCCGCTTTTTGCGTCCTTGGATTGATACGTCCGATGATCGTCAGACGGTGGTCCGCTCCCAGTCGTTCGAGAACGGTTGCCTCTATAAATTGGAGAAACAGGACGGAACGTTATGGGTTGATATGAATCCTGCATGGCTGGATTATTTGAGAGAGAATTATGATATTTTGAGCGCTTTTGCCTATTGGGGATTGTCGGGCTTCTTGCAGACGAGAAATCCCAACGTGCCAGCTATACCCACTAAGTTAGTGAAACGTGAGGAACGGAACTCCTTATCCGCGCAACATAAATTTTGGAATACGGCCATAAAACGTGGTATGGAAGTCAGATGTCCGTATACCAATAATTTGCTGGAGGAACGTGCATACGAGTTGGACCATTTCATCCCTTGGAGCTTCGTTTCCCATGACCTGCTTTGGAACCTGATGCCGGCTGATCCTTGCATCAACAGTTCAAAGAGCAACAAGCTGCCCGACCTGGATCTGTATCTCCCGAAGCTGGCGATAGCCCATCAGGCCGCTTTGCGTATCAATCTGAATGAGGGAAAGCAAGAAAAGTTGTTGGAAGACTATCTTTCCTTGGGGCATACGCCGCAGGAAATAGTTTCGATGGATAAAGAGCATCTATTTGACTGTTTTTTCCAGACATTCACGCCGATGCATCAGATAGCCTTGAATATGGGATTTGAAACTTGGAAATACTAAACGATTATGACACTAGAGAAAATCAACCACCCTTACCTGACGGCTATTAGACGTACGGAATTGTCTGTTCCTGTTCGTTATCTTCTGAGGCACGATTTACTGAAGGGGCGTATCCTTGATTTCGGTTGTGGTTTCGGATATGATACGGATGAGTTGAAACGGCGTGGATATGATATTACCGGGTATGATTATTATTACCGCACGGAATACCCTGAGGGCAAATTTGACACCATATTTTGTGTCTATGTGCTGAATGTGCTGGAGCCGTATGCCCAAGCCGAGGTGATGATGAATGTTTCCAATCTTCTTTCGCCAAATGGAACTGCCTATTTTGCCGTTCGGCGTGATTTGAAAGAAGAAGGTTTCAGGCTTCATGCCATTTATCGGGAATATACCTACCAATGTAATGTCCGTTTACCTTTTTTGAGTTTGGATCGCAATTCGAGTTATGAACTTTACCAATATAATCATTTCAATAAACTTCCACGGCAAGAAGGGGAAAAGTGTCCCTTCTGCCGTTTGTCGCGCAGGGTGGAGGTGATTTGCGAGACGGCCACGTGCGTGGCTTTCTATGACGGTTACCCAGTTTCACCCGGCCATGCTCTGATAATTCCCAAGCGTCATGTCGCCTCCTATTTCGATTTGACCAATCATGAGCGTGAAGCGATGAATGTGATGCTCCAGTATGTGAAGCAAAAGGTGGACGAGCGTTATCACCCCGACGGATATAATATCGGAATCAACGTTAATGAAGCTGCCGGTCAGTCTGTATTTCATGTCCACATGCATTTGATTCCCCGCTACAAGGGTGATGTGGAGAATCCGAAAGGTGGCGTGCGTGGAGTAATTCCGGGAAAACAGAAGTATTAGAATAGCTTGATAGATTGTCATATAAATAATTAGCACCTCAGTAAATAAATTATAGTTATGGAGCTTATATATGTAAAAGAAGTAGATAAAAGTTTGTTGTGGTAATGTATCATTGTGTGTTAGGGTTAAGTCTTCAAACCATTTAAGTTTACACATAATACTTTATTTGATGTATCATCTTTAGGCATGTCTGAAGATGATTATTTTTATAAATCCAGTTCTAAGAATTAATCAACATTCTTATAATTAACAATTTACAACTCACTACTAACATAACAATGTTCATTACACATTTTTGTAACTTAATCCGTGATGATTTTTCCTCAATTTATTATAGAGTGAATTAAATCAGAAGTTCAGACACACTAAGTCCCTCTAAATAGCTTGTAAAGTACATTTTCTCGCCTCTTTATAACTCCATTTTGCAAATTTCCTTTAAATTTGCGGGATTAGGTAATCTTGCATCAAAAGATTAATAAATAATACGATTATTAGGATAGGCAGATGGATAAGATTTTAAAATTTATAGCAGATGAGACAAAAGGTGAATGTTTTACCTCGTTCAAATATTGCTATGACAATGTAGCCTCCCCTTCAGTTGAATATGAAGATAGGGTGAGTAACTATATAAATCTTAAGGATTATGCAGAAGATGAGCATAATCCTAAGCCTCGTGATATGCGCCATAGGGCCAAAATCTGTTTACAAGGTCCACCACTTTTTAAATATTTTTTAGATGGTTCTCGAAGGGTATATAAAGTGGATGATATTCAATACGATAAAAAAGTTTTTCCAATTGTGAGCGGACAGATTTCGGTAGCGTGTTGTGGCCGTGAAATGAATGATGATAATACTTTCAAATCGTTTAAGCATATAACAGAAGAATCCTATCCCGTAATTTGTCTTCCTGTAAAGGCAAACGGGGAAGGTATTGACCACAATGTGTTTTTTAGGAATCTAAGAGATAAAATAAATGAACTATCCCAACTAAGGACATCTGGAATTCAATTCGAAAAAGTCTTGTACTATTTAACTAAATTGGATGGTCGTGAAACGTATGAAAATAAAGGTATTGCAAGAATACAAGATGAAATGGTAGATTGTGAAAAAAGAATAGTATCGTATTTAGCTGGTAGAAGACTTCTCAACCAAGATAGTTACCTGGTTAAAGATGGTTCTATTCAATATAAGCCAATGAAAACGGGTGATTTTAAAGATCTAGCACGCATTCGCAATAACTATCGTCATGTAATCGGTGTCTCAAAAAAGTTTAATCCTAACCTAATGAGGGATTTGAAAGATCAGAGTAGTGCTGGCCAAATTGCAAGATTACCACTTTATCATAGAACTCCCGCTTTTTTATGGCAACCAGGTGAAGAATGGGGAAATGTAAATTTCGCTATTTGGTATGTTCGTATCCGTGATATCAAGAGAACAGCATCACCATATGCCGGTGTTGTGAAAGTTGAAAAAATGCTTATGACAGGGCACGAAGCAGAATATGGTCTTTCAACAGATGAAATTGACACAATTACAGCAAACATTATAAACGAAAGGAATCCAGTCTGTTATGGAACAGACGCAAGATGGGCAAACCATCTATATCCTGTCTACATGACAGAGTGTTTTTGTAAAAGTAGATTTAAGAGCGATTATTACTTTATGAACTTATTCTGAATATAAATATGGAAACCATTGGTAAAATCATTGCAACAGAAAAACAACCATCAACTATTGAGGACTTTACTTTTTGGACAAAAAAAGACCTCAAGCTAAAACCGTTTGATGTTGTTGTTGTAGAGCATATTCAAAACTCCAAGACATTTGGCGTTGTAGAAGAAATATCTCATATGACAGATTCACCAAGTGCATTAGCTGGTTATATTTCAAGCGATTTCGGAGAGGTGGATTCAATTGCATATACAGACCGTATAGGCATGAATTATGTTAAATGTAAAGTTGTAGGCAATACTGATGGCATATACATTCCCGTGCAAGAAGGAAAGAAAGTTTATTTGGCAAGTGAATGTGAAATTAAGATGGCACTTGGTTTAGATCAAGTTAAAAATCCGATACCCGCAGGATATATAAAAATGTACGAAGGTAAAAATGAGCAAACTTTACCTGTTCATTTTAATTCACATTTTCTAATTGGTCCAGAAGGTGCCCATTTGAACATATCTGGTATCTCTGGATTAGCCTCAAAAACATCTTATGCAATGTTTTTGATGAAGGCAATTCAAGATGTGTCAATAAAAGGGAAAAAAGAATCGGTTGCGTTTATTATGATGAATGTAAAAGGTACTGATTTATTGAAGATTGACCAGATGAACGAGCGTCAAAATGAATTAGATGCCATTAGACCTGTATATGAGAAACTTGGAATGGATATGTCTGCATTTAAGCAGGTAAAGTACTTCTATCCATATTCCAAAGATTACACTGCTTATACTTATGAAAAGGAATATGTCATAAAGGAACGTTTGGAAACAAAAAATGCATTTCAATATAAATATCTTTTTGAGACTGATGAAGACAAAGAATGCCTTGATTTGTTATTTGCAAATGTTGATGACCCCAACGACACAATTGAGTCAATAATAAACTTCATTATTTCTAATGGAGGAAAATTCAATGGAGTTGAATCATGGGAAGAATTCAAGTCGGCTTTATATGATCAAACTCAAACATCAAAAACAACAGGATCTGGCAAAGAGATTTCAGTGCTAAGTTGGAGAAAATTTTATCGCTTGTTTAATAAAAGTTTCCAAAAATGTCGTCAAATGTTTACAGAACAGTTAGGCTCTGATGGCAGAAGTGTAAGATTAAGAGACCAAATAGCCAAAATACAAAAGAACGATGTTATGGTCATAGATGTCGCAAAACTTGATGAAGAGTCTCAAGGTTTTGTATTTGGTGATGTTATGCGTGCCGTGTATAATCTAAAACTGGGGTCATCGGAACGCCCTGATGAAGATATTCCTGACCGGATCATTATATTTATTGATGAGTTAAATAAGTATGCCTCAAATGATGTGCCAAAATCATCACCCATACTTAGGCAATTATTAGACATAACAGAACGAGGACGTTCTTTGGGAATTGTTTTGTTTGGAGCAGAACAATTTGTTAGTGATATACATAAGAGAGTAAAGGGTAATTGTGCAACTCAAGCATTTGGACGTACTAATGCAATTGAAATAACTAAGGAAGATTTTCGTTTTGTTCCTCCTGTATATAAAACGATGTTAACAAGACTCAAACAGGGCGAATATATTATTCAAAATCCAGTATTTCGTTCTATGCTCAATGTAAATTTCCCATTGCCTATATATAAATATTATGATTAAACTTATGTCAAATATTGATCCACAAATAGGAAAAGATGTCATTGAATCGTTAACTCTCGGGATGTATGAGGATTGTCGATTTATATATCGTGAATATGTTCAAAATGCAGCTGATGCTGTCGATAAAGCAGTCAAATTGTCGATTCTTGATAAAGGATCAGAAGAGATTCATATAAAGATTGATGTAGAAAATAGATGTATAACTATCTTTGACAATGCAACAGGCATACCTCAAGATAATGTTATTTCGATATTGCGAAACATCGCCCACTCAACAAAAAAACGTGGCGAAGATAAAGGCTTTCGAGGAATAGGACGTTTAGGTGGACTCGGTTATTGTTCAAAATTAATATTTGAGACTTCATACTTCGGAGAAAATAAAAAATCCATAATGATATGGGATGCCGAACTGCTTAAATATATTATCAATGATCGTGATAATAATGAAGAGGCGGTTGAGGTATTAAGTCGAGTAACTAGCACATCATTTGAAACAGAAAATGTAGACGCTCATTACTTTCGTGTAATATTGGAGGATGTTACATCTGATGACTTATTAGATGTAGAGGGTGTTACCGACTATTTGTCAATGGTTGCTCCTGTTGACATATCATCTCAATTTATTTATAGAAGCAAGATTAATAATTTCAAAAAAGAAAATGGGTTAAGAGTCGACACATATAATATCTACATCAATGGTGACCAGATATATAAACCTTATACCAGTGTTATTTATGAAGATAATCATGGGGGGAAGAAGAAAGTTGATGATATATTAGATGTAGATTTTCTGCTGTCAAGAGATGATAACGGGGATATTATCTATTGGGGATGGTACACTATATCATGCCTAAAGGGACAAATGAAACCTAAAAATATTGCTCGCGGTATCCGTCTACGAAAAGAAAATATACAGATAGGTGATGAGGAAATATGTAAGAAATTTTTCTCTAAGACTGAAGACCAAAGATTTTCATTTTATTATTTTGGAGAAGTTCATGCATTAAGCAAGGGGCTTATCCCAAACTCTCGACGTGATTATTTTGGAGAAAGCAAAGAGTGTGTAGATTTTGAAAAACGAATTAAAAAGGACTTCTTGAAACTTAAAGAGTTGTGCTATGATGCTCAAAAATTTCGCTCAAGCTCAACCACTATACAAAAAGCTCAAGAGTTAAAAGAGAAAATAGAAACTAAAGAACGTAGTGGTTATACTAGTCAAAAAGAACGGGAAGATTTACACCGCCAATTTGAAGAACAGCAAAAGAAAGTTGAACAAGCAGAAAAACAATTGGATAATGTTACCAAGAAAATTGAGACATCTGATTCTCCATTAAAGAGTGTTATAGAAAAACTAAAACCTGAACATAACAACACTGCTGGAAAACAAAGTCCGGAGGGCACAAAATCAGATGTTGAGCCATCGAAAAAGGTAAAATATCGTACAGATAAACCCATATATTCCAATTATAACAAAAAGGAAAAGAAGTTAATAGGTAGGATATATGCTGCCATAGGGAATGCCATTGCTGATGAGCGTTTACGCGAGGCGTTGATAAGTAACATAGAAGAGGAGATAACAAAATGAGTAGAAATGTTCTCTTATTAGAACCAAACTATAAAAATAAATTCCCTCCTATTGGATTGATGAAATTAGCTACATATTTTCGTCTTAGAGGAGATAATGTAGTTTTTTATAAGGGGGATTTGAAAGAGTTTTTAATCAACGATATAACTAATGATTGTGTTGTAAAACTTAGTCAGATTGATAACACTATAAATTGGAAATTGCGATTTGATAAAATTGCCAACTACATTAGATACCGTAGAAATGCAGATTTGGAGAAGATTGCAATTGAAGATTCTTCTTATTCTGTGTTAATATATCCTTGGGTAGATTATTATAAGAATTTTTATCATAAAAAAGAATATATAAAAAATCCTAAATGGGATTGGGTGGGTGTTACAACTCTATTTACTTTTTACTGGGACATTACCATTGAGACTATTCTCTTTGCCAAAACAATGGTTAAAGATATAAAGAACTTAATGGTAGGTGGGGTTTTGGCTTCAATACAACCAAAAGAGATAGAGGAAGCAACAGGTATTAAACCACACTGTGGAACATTACATACACCATATAAGGATATAGATTCTGATAATCCATATATTATAGACGAGTTACCATTAGACTACTCAATCCTAGATGAGATAGATTATGAATATGTAGATAGTGGAGCATTCTTTAGTTATGCTACTCGTGGTTGCATAAGAAGTTGCCAATTTTGTGCAGTGCCAATCTTAGAACCACAATTCCAATCTTATCTCCCACTAAAAGAAAGAATAGATAGAACACGTAGATTATATGGAGATCAACAAAATCTCCTATTGATGGATAATAATGTGCTTGCGTCAAAAGACCTACATCGTATTATTGAGGATATTCGTTTGTGCGGATTTGTACCTGGCGCTAAATATATAGAACCCAATCAATATAATATAGCTATACGAAATTTACGCCTTGGTATCAATGACCGAGCCTATATTCGTAAATGTTGGAAGCTGCTTAAAGAAATTAACAACCTCAAAAGTATAGGAGAAGAAGCACGCACCCATATCTATAGACTTCGAGAACAATATGGGTTACTTCACCCTGAAACTTGCACCAAGAATACTTTGATAACGACATATAAAGATTTTGCAAAATTTTTTGAGAAGAAATATTCTAAACAAAAAGGGAGATTGAGATATATAGATTTCAATCAAGGTGTTGACGCTCGTTTGTTTAATACAGAAAGGGTTGCTCTTTTGGCGCAAATTCCTGTACGACCATTAAGAATCGCATTTGATGATGTAAAAACGGAAATATCATACACGGAAGCTCTTAAATTGAGTGTATCGTATGGAATGAAGGATTTCTCTAATTATTTACTTTACAATTTTAAAGACAAGCCACAAGACCTCTATCATCGAATGAGAGTCAATGTTGATTTCTGCGAAGAACTAAACGTAAGCATCTATTCTTTTCCAATGAAATATCACCCAATTCGTAACGAACATAGCCACGATAGAGATTACATTGGTAAGCACTGGAATCGCAAATACATAAGAGCTATTCAAGCGATTTTGAATGCCACAAAAGGAAAGATTGGACGTGGTGTTTCTTTCTTTGAAAAAGCGTTTGGAAAAGATATAGAGGAGTATTACAGGTTATTGGAAATGCCCGAAACAATGATTATTTACCGATACTTTTTCGAATGGTTAGATCTTGAAGATGCTCGAATTATAGCAAAATCTATCTGGGGCAATGATGACGTTTGTGAAAATTCTGTATCGTCTTGGTGGAAGAAATTTAATGAATGCCAGTTGCTTCTACCACATACTGAATGGCAAGAATTAATAGATTTTATTCATAAGAGTGATTTTGATAATCCATGTCGAGTGCAACATCCATTGGCTCAGCAGTTGCTCAGGTTTTACACTAATCATCGAAAAGCTATTATAAAAAAGGGATCAAAATTATATAAGTTAAAAGAAGAATATGATAAAAACCCACTTTATAGCGTAAGAAGATTACAAACAAAAGATGTTTAATTGTTGTATAATTTTTTTCATATGAGATTCAATAAATTTGATATAGGTGCAGAAATAATAGCTATTCTGACAAGAGGTATGTATCCTGACCCCAAAGATGCATTACGAGAGTATATTCAAAATGGAGTAGATGCTAAAGCGAACCATATAAATGTTAAAATACGCCAGAATAATATCATAGTCCATGATAATGGGTACGGAATGGATTATGAAACTTTAAGGAAGGCTGCCAGAATAGGAGTTTCTGATAAAAACCCATCAAAAGATGTTGGCTTTATGGGTATTGGTATCTACAGTGCATATCATTTGTGTGATAAACTAACTATAACATCTAAAAAAGAAAGCAATACTCCAAATAAGCTAACAATGCATTTTTCCGAAATGAAATCTATATTATCTAAGCAGAGAACATTGAGATTAAATGGAGAAATTGATGGAGATCGCATTATTGATTTGCAGACATTATTAGAAACATGCGTTGATATCACTGAGCCCAATGAAATACAAATTCAAGACTTTCCTAATACAGGAACACGTGTAGAATTGTCGGGAATAAGTGAGTATTTTTATAGTGAAATATCAAACATAGATATAACATCTAGATACCTTCAAGATGTATTACCTTTAAAGTTTAATACATCTAATTTTACTCATGCGAATCTAATTGAAGAAAAAATCAGTGATGCTTGTAAACGAAATTCAAGCTATTTTGAATCAGTTAATGTAACATTACAAGTAAACTCTCAAACAAGAGAGTTATACAAGCCGTATTCAGATTCAGACTTTCATAATAATCATGCAGATGGAGAACCTCATATTCTTGAAATAAAAGATGATGAGTTTTTCTATGGGGTGGCATGGGGTTGTTTGAATTCTGAAAGACGAAAAATAAAGAATAGTGATTTAAGAGGATTTCTTATAAGGAAACAAGGCTTTGCAATTGGGAGAAGAGCTTCTGCAGTCAAACATTTTCCAAGAGGTAATACATTTTTTGATAGATATATAGGTGAGATTATCATAACTAATCCTAATTTACTTCCTAATGCATCTCGTAATGATATTGAATATTCGTTTATGAGAGAACGATTCTTCAATGCTCTACTTACATGCACGACAGAGTTTGACAGCATAGCAAATACCTTCCAAGAAAATTGCAAAGCAGATGCAGTGCTTAATGATTTGATAGTAAATGTAAGAGAAATTAGCAACAAGGTCAATACTCGCTTGCAGAATTCAGATGAATTATTAATTCTGTACACAAAACTTACTTCATATAAGAACACTCTATCAGATCGTATTAAATCTAAACGAATTAGAGAAACACGTGTGGAAGAAGCACAAGAATTGGAAAAAGAAGTTATATCGTTAATGGAGTATATTCAAGAGCGGCTGACAATTAATGTTAGTAAAAAAACGGAAAATAAAACGCCTCAAAAATCCACCAAAAAGTCACCAGACTTTTCTAAATTTAAAAGTAAAGAAACATTGCAGAATCCTAAATATGAATCATTATTAAGCTTAATTAATGATTTAGAATTTTCATGTGATGAGAAAATCAGCTATTTGTTAGAAATAATAGACGAGAGATTTATTCAAGCATTAGCTAAGAACAAAGAAGAGTATTACTCGTTTTTGCTTAACCTTAGAAATGAATTTCTTAATGAAGACTAACTATGTCAGACTTTAGTACACCAAATAAAGAATGTATAAGACGATATTATAACAAACCAATTATAAGACGCTTAAAACAAGTATACAATTGTGATATAATTTATTATGGGTTACCTTCTCCAGATGCAGAAGATATCGCAGAATGGATTGAATATATATCAAGTGTCGTAGCATTTCAATGTCGAGATTATGGGAATGTGTCAGATCCAGACCAACCTACAGATGAAGTGGATAAATTAATAGAGAAATTGAATTCATGGGAAGCATCTGGACAAATTGATAATTACATAGTGTATGATGGTTATATGGAAGAAGTCTTATTTAAAGGGTTTGATAATTCAGCCAGTGGGAGCATTGATTACACTCATGACAATCACGTTACACTATTTAATTTAGATTTTTGCAATAGTATTACTTCTCCACAAGAATACATTACAAAAGAGGGAGATAGAATTTCAAAATATAAATTAGAATTGATTGATAAAATACTAGAATATCAATCAAAAGTGTCGCATGAATCCGATAAATTCGTTCTATTTTTAACAGTGCAAGCTAGTTATAACGGGGCTGATTTACATAATTACATAGAAGTCAATAAGAAATCTTTGTGTAAATATAATTCTTTTCATAGAAAAAAGCATTTTGTGTTAAAACATTTTATTGAAGATTGTTTGTATAATAAAATTAAAGCTTACAATTATATTCCTCAATTTATGCCTACATTATTTTATAAAGGTATTAAGAATGTTGACATGATGCATTTCGCTGTAATGTGTATTCGCCCTCTGGATATTAAAAAACAAGGTGGTATATTTGTTTACAATCAGCTAATTAATGATATAACTAATACATTGCCTTTAATGCCTAATCCCGAATCTAAAACAGATAAATTAATAAACTATCCAGACACAATAGAAGGAATGATTCATCCTAATAAAAATTTCATAGAAGCTTTTGAGCTGTCTAAAAATGTGAATATTTACTGGAATGATTGATATTTAACGCATAAAACAGACGATAAAGTATCAAAAATGAAACTAGCTGCTCAAAGGTGCTGAAAACGGTTGATATCCGTTCACCCAAAACGGGGATA
>ULWY01101717.1_pt1 | contig 14379 bp, 16 predicted proteins | sample 1960761 | NCBI WGS metagenome assembly ULWY01 (sample SAMEA4835824, study PRJEB28245) | human gut metagenome | biome: gut microbiome; material: fecal sample | place: Denmark | collected 2008
AAAGAATGGATAATACATAGTTACCATTATTAACACTATTTATATTGTGTGTTATTCATCCCACACCTAAAGGAGTGGACTTTCCGCACAGTTTTTTTAAAGCACTCTTGAAACCAAACATAGGGATATCATAATCCGTCATACCAAAGACATTCTTGTTTTGTTTATTGTTTTGATTCTTTACAACATACTTATTCATCTCATATCCTCCGATAGATAACTTTTTACAGTTTTACTGATATTTCCATTGTTTTTAAGAAGAGCTTCTTCACATTCTTTTTCATCTTTACCTGTTAAACCAGATAGAATCGCAATCTTTACATTGTAGTGACATTTAGTTAATAGTGCGATTGATTCTTCTTCAGAACAATCTAAAGATTGTGAGACAATGTTGACAGCTCTGATCTTAAGTTTTTCATTGGTAGGCTGTACATCAACCATAAGGTTTTTATAGACCTTTCCTCTTTTGATCATTACAGATGTAGAAAGCATATTTAAGACAAGTTTTTGTGCGGTCCCTGCCTTCATTCTTGTAGAGCCAGTCACGACTTCTGCACCTGTAATTACTTCTATTGGATAGTGGGAGTATTTTGATATTTCCCCATTGTGAACACAACAGATAGAAACTGTCTGGCATCCTAGTGTGCGCGCATAGTGAAGTCCGCCAATGACATAAGGTGTTCTGCCTGATGCTGCAATACCACATACAACATCTTTGTCTGTTAAGCGGATATTCTTTAAGTCCTCTACAGCGAGTTCCTGAGAATCTTCTGCACCTTCTATTGCAGTTGTGAGTGCGATGTTCCCACCAGCTATTAATCCTTGTACTAGACGAGGATTAACGCCATAAGTAGGAGGACACTCTGATGCATCTAGTACGCCTAATCTCCCTGATGTACCAGCGCCAATATAAATCAGTCTGCCACCTTGACTCATCTGTTGATAGATACAGTCAACAGCATCCGAAATTTGCGGTAAGACGTCTTTTACAGCTAATGCAACCTTCTGATCTTCATTATTAATAGTTGTGAGAATATCTATCGTAGACATTTCATCTATATGTAATGAGTCAGGATTTGACTGTTCTGTATCTAAGTTATTTAAGTTCATTCTTGTTCCCCCCTTCCAATATCATTATAGATTTGTTGAAATGTTATTTCTAAAGCAAAAGACTCATACTGAAATATGAGTCTACTTTTTGAGTATAGAGACATTGTCTTTAGAATCTATGAGATTCTTTTTATGTTCTTCAAAGTTCTTCTTAAATACACCGTAATACAATAAGTCAGTTATCACAAATGAAGAGATACGAGAAGAGACAGCACCAATACGCAAGGCTTTTTCTTCACTTGGTACTTTGAGTGAATATGTACTTAGTTTAGAGATTGGATTAGAGTTAATTTGTGTAATAGATATAACTGGTATTTGTTTTTCATGTAACACTCTAGCAACGTCTACTAAACCAGTGGTAAAACCTGAGTAACTAATAATAAGTGCTGCATCATTTTGATCCATGCTTTGGGCGAAGGTCATCTGTACATGTAAATCAGCGTTATAGATCACCTTCTTACCTATACGCATAAGTTTTTGATAGATATCTAAACCAATGACTGATGAACCACCTACACCAAAGAGATAGATAGTAGAAGCATTATTAAGTAAGTCTATGGATTCTTCTAGTGTATCTATGTTTATTAACTGATATGTTTTTAAGACTGTATTCATGTTTAGTCTACAACCTTTTTCTACTAGTGTACTGATATTATCTTCTGGTTCAAAGATGAGATCTACTTCTTGTTGTTTTTCTTCTTTAGTTGATTGAGCTAGGTTCATCTTTAAATCACTGAAGCCTTTAAAGCCTATTTTCTTTGAGAAACGGATAATAGCAGCTGCAGAGGTATTTGTCTTTTCACCTAGTGCTTGTGCAGAATCCTGTAGGATATCATTTTCTAGTATATATTCAGCTATGAGCTTTTCTGTTGCAGTATAGCTATCATTGTATTCTTTAATTCTTAAATATGCGTTCATGGGTTCACCTCCGATTAACACCATTATAGCATATAAAAATACTTACTTTGTATAGAAAAAGAAAAGAGCCTTTGTGTTTGAATAGTCAAATACAAAGGCTTTTTCAGGAAGTTGTTTATTTGTATGTAAATTTAATAATAGCACCTAGTCCTGATAATAGGACAATTGACGGCATATATGATACAAATGTAGTAATCAAATTTGAAACCGTACTTGCAATCCAAGGCCCAAACATAGGAATAATTAAATATATTAATAAAAACTGAATAACATGTTCCATAGGCTTATATACTAATCAATCCATTGATTGATTACCTTTCTTAAGATTTTCTATTATGAGTTGTTTAATTACATTGATAGAAATCAATCCTGCCTAAAGTGTTTCGAGTAAATCTGTTACTTAGGTTATACTTTATGACAAAAGGAGGAGACATTATTTGAATGCACAATAGGCAGGTTATTTAAAACTCTATGATTTGTTTTCCTTTTGCATCACCAGCCTTCACTTATAATGTATGTCCTTTTATTTTTCCCTCTTTTTACACATTCTATATTGAATAATTGAATCCTATAAAAAAGAAGATAGATGGACTACAAATCATCCATACTATCCTCATATATAATTCTTACCATCAGTGATTTATTATTCTAATTTAAGTTCTCTTCGTCTACTCCCTCATATACTTTCATTAACTTATTATTGATACTCTCTTCATCTGACATCATCAAATGTTTAAATCTTTCTATAGACTCATCAAACATATTTGGATCATAAGTAATATCTTTATCCAAAAATAAATTACCAGCATTATAATAAGTATCAATCTTTAACAGAAGTGCATGTTTAGTAATCATAATTTCATCCAAACAATGTTGCTGTACAATTTCAATAAGTTTAGTGTACAAACGTACCTTGAACAAATATTTAGACATTTTGTTTTTTCTAGAATTGTAATCATCACTCTTTCTAACAAACTCACGAGAAAATTTCATTACATATTTACTACGTTTGATATGATATTGATATGTTTTGTCATGATAGAGTTTGATGTTCTGACTAATATACTTATCAAACATACACTTATGTTGCTTTGTATAATCTTCCATTCGTTGTGATCCATAGACTAATGCATGAGTGATTCCATGTAAACGTGTCAGACATAAAGGGTGATTTAATCCTTTATATTTAATACTATTCAATTCTTCTATTTCTTTTTTTGATTCCATTTTATCTAATGTTTCATATTTCATTGTTATCACCGTCCTCACTTATAATGTATGTCCAGTTATTTTTCCCATTTTTGTTGAATATAAAACCCTATTCTTACTAAAACAGGGAAAAAAATACTCCCTTACATTATGAGTAAAGGAGTTGAGTAAAATGTCAAATAAAGTATGGGATGAAGAAAGAATTAGAGAAGAATTTAAAAGACTAGATAACATGACTGGACTACATGGAGCTGATTTACCTATCACATTTGGGAAAGCTAAACATACATTAGGATGTTTCTATATTGATACTATTAATAAGAAACCAAAGAAGTTTCATTTCTCATTGTTTATTTTGGGAATCCTGAATGGTCTGAAGCATCTGCTTTAGATGTAATTAGACACGAGTATGCACATTATATGGATTTTATGCTAAATGGTAAATCAAGTCATGGTGCTTCATGGAAAGCGTGTTGCCGAAAGATTGGAGCATTACCTTCAAGGCTTTATAATCCAAAAGTAGAAGAGATTAATCTCCATATGGAAAATAAACAAAAAGAACTAGATTCACAGATTGAATCTATTAAACAAGGAAATATGGTTATTCACCCTACATATGGTATTGGTATTGTGAATAGTATTTCAGATGATAAAAGAAAACTATACATTAACTTCAACAATGAAATGAGATGTTTAAGTGCTCCATGGGTGACTGAACATTGTCAGATTGTTAAATAAAAACATCCTCTAGGGGATGTTTTTTAGTGTCCCCTGAAGGGGTTAACTATTATGAATTTGTAAGAATGGCAGACACTATCAGAGGTATCAAACGCCTGTTTCCGTCCCCCAACAGGGGTTAACCATTATGAATCCTAAGTTAGCAGAATGCACACCCCAATCATTTGTTGGGTTTCCGTCCCCTACAGGGGTTAACCATTATGAATTTATTAGACAGATGAAAATCAATGATGAACACGTGTACATGTTTCCGTCCCCTACAGGGGTTAACCATTATGAATAAGAACAATGAATACAGTTGTATTAATTGGACGTACTGTTCCCGTCCCCTACAGGGGTTAACCATTATGAATTTTACAATAAGGAATTTAGAGAATATATGACAGTTGTAAAGTTTCCGTCCCCTACAGGGGTTAACCATTATGAATAGGTCTTTTATGACCTCGTCACACTTGCGAGCGTTCTTGTGTTTCCGTCCCCTACAGGGGTTAACCATTATGAATATGGTATAAAAAAGGTTTTATCAAAGAAAAATTAGAAAATTGTTTCCGTCCCCTACAGGGGTTAACCATTATGAATTTATGACTTTGCAAAACCTTATAAATGCAGAGAGAACAGTTTCCGTCCCCTACAGGGGTTAACCATTATGAATTTAATTAAAGAAGGTTTACAAAAGTTTTATCCTAATAACGTTTCCGTCCCCTACAGGGGTTAACCATTATGAATTATGATATATTAGAAGATGAAGAAGACGAATATCTATTGGATAGTTTCCGTCCCCCTACAGGGGTTAACCATTATGAATCACAATTACAGATTTTAATAGACTAGTTACTTAGTTTCCGTCCCCTACAGGGGTTAACCATTATGAATGGAAAAAAGTAAATCTATGTGAAAACCAAATAAAGTTTCCGTCCCCTACAGGGGTTAACCATTATGAATATTTTACAGGTAGCATTAAAGAAACAATTAATAAAATCAGTTTCCGTCCCCTACAGGGGTTAACCATTATGAATCATATGAAGATTTAAGAGAAGCATTAAAACCAATCATGAAAGTTTCCGTCCCCTACAGGGGTTAACCATTATGAATTTGTGTGGCGATATAAAACACAAGAACATAGAAAAAGTGAATAGTTTCCGTCCCCTACAGGGGTTAACCATTATGAATTCAGATTCCATTTAATTTATCTAATTCAACATCATATACAGGTTTCCGTCCCCTACAGGGGTTAACCATTATGAATCCTTACCTACAAAACCCTGATAAACACTACTTAAAATAACCAAAATGCGTGGCAAAACCACTTCACGTAATCATAGCCTTAAAATCTCCTACAAAACCTTCATTTTTCCTAGTATTTATCAGTAGCGTGGCAAAAAGTATAGATAAGAGTGCTCTATATCATCAAGAACACTCTTATCACACTTTAATTAATCAATTCTTTCAATAATCAACTGATTCATCAAATCATAACTATTCCAGTATTCATCCTTAATATCTAAATCTGTATAACTAAATACTTTCTCTATCTTTTTCATAATCGCATTAGAAGAGAAGTTAGTCTTATCCTTTATTACATCATCTGTAACACAAACCATTTCATGTGCTGTAATATTACGAATATTACCTTCTACACTACGTAGATCTGAAACGAGATCTGCTGCTTCTTTTCTACTACTAGGTATGAAATCATTCAATAATACAACCAATGGTTCAGAATATATAGGACCTTCTTTGAAACCATTTAAGTAGTAATTATTCAATGATTTCAAAACATCACTACCATTTAGTTTATCTAAATCCCATATACGCATAGAATGTCTTTTCTTCTTCTCTATTCTACAGTATTTATTAATATCAATACCTGTTTCATGTTTCAATACCAATTCAAACAAGTCTACAAATAAAGGCGTAATAGATCTAATAAAGTCTGCATATTCATGTCTTCTTCTCTTTACATCAATATTTAATGCATACTCAAATAATTTAATACCTTTATCATCCTTTAAAGGAAAACAATAAACCTTTTCCTTTAAAGATATCTCTAATGCTTTCTTATAATCCAATGATTCTCTATACTTAGCCATTTCAATCAAAGAATAATAACCTTTTTCCATAGCACTCTTCTTAATAGTCTTCGCTACTTGTAATGCTGCAGAATAATCATAAGCTTCTATATGCTTCTTAATAATCTCTTCTTTCTTAATAATAGCTAATGTAGGACATTCTACTTCTATACATCTATTTGCAGAATCTGGGTTATTATCTTCATCTAACTCCCATAAAGTCTCATAATCATTTTCTTTATGAGAATGTTCATTAAGTTTACCTGTTGGTGTTACAACCTGTATTGTACGACAAGGTAATTCTCCTAATGTCTTTAATACAACTAACCCACTCTTCATTGCTGGTGTACCAGAAGATATATTTAAAAGGAATTCATCATCTTCATCCATATCTCCCATAATATCCATTAATATATTTCTGAAATCCTTATAGAAGTAATCAAACTCTTGTACTTTAGTTAATTCATTACGTTCTATGTATTCCACATCTATATGTCTATTCTGTAATTCAGCTAATTTCTCTATACAGTACCCATATGGATTATATTTATGATGCTTTTCAGCCATCTCCTTAGATAAATATAAAATAACTTTATCTGGCTTATAATGTCTGCATATATGCAGCATAGAACCATCTCTATAGTTATTTTCAGATATTGGATCAGTACCTCCTACAGGAGAAAACAAAATCTTTTTACCCATCTTATATCACAATAATATCCTCAGATTCTTCACTTTCATCTTTACCCCAGGATATTATCTGCCCCTTTCCATTAATCTTATATATTCTTACACTATCTTGAACCCCTATTCTTTTAGGTATACCCTTGACTAGTTTATCAAATTTATTCTTTCTTAAATGTGCTTCAAAGGCTGATTTCTGTACTCTTACTCCATAGCCTGATAACCATTTCGCAAATCTTTGTCTCTTTCTATTATCCACAATATCATAGATGATCAACACAAATACTTTTCTGGTTGATTTATTCTCATCAACCTCAAAGAAATAATCTTCTCTTTCCATAATGATTACCTAATCATAATAGGAGAATACATTGATACATCTTCATGTATAATCGCATCCACTAATGAACTCATTTGAAAAGATATTGCACTTCTGAAGCTTACTGGATAATCAATATAATCTAAATATTTCTGACATATCTGAAACTTATTTTCTAGTTTCTTGATGAATTTATTCAATGCTTGTTTAGAGATATAAACTCCTTCTCCATCATCTGAATAAAACTCATCAATATACACTTCATGTCCATTGATCATACTCATGACTGTAGAGTCTATAAGAACTGCTCTCCATTCTTCCATCATATCACTTGCAAGTGTTGGATGTTTTTCAGCATCTCTATGAAGAAATCCAAAATACGCATTTAAACCTTTTATCTCTATTTCTCCATAGAGTTCATTCATCAAGATAGAATAACCTAAACTCAACATAGAATTAAATGCATCACGAGGCGGTCTTTTACTTCTTCCTTCAAACTTAAATGCATCATCAATACAGATGGATAAGCCTTTAAAATAATACTTTGCAGCACTTCCTTCATATCCCATGAGTTCTTCTATACTCTTTACATAATTCACTTTTCTTAAAGCACTCTTCATATGTAATTCAATATCACTTATATTATGATTTGTGCTTTTAGAATATCTTCTCAACACTACAATCTGATTGTGTATCTTAGCATAAATGATTTTCTTTGAAAGTTCTAATGTGAATGGTTGGTCATATAAACCTGCCTGCTTTCTTTGAAGAGACGCTTTAATATGACCTGTTGAAGACAACCTGCCAAAATAGTGACCCCCCTTTGAAAAATAGGATAAAGAAATACCTTTCTTTAAACATTCTTGGATACATTGCGTTGTGACTTGTGCATGACCTAATAGAGTTATACCATCAATACTTTCTACTGGAATAGTACGAACCATTCCGTCTTTATACTTGACTGTTATTCTATTATCCTGCTTCCCTATCACACAATCACTTTTATCAATATACAATATACTCATAACGCTTCCTCCTTGTATTGTCCCTTAAAAGAGAAGGAGAAAGCTGATACTTGGTTACCCAAGTATCAGTTAAGTTCTTCTATTTTGTCTAATTGACATAAACCCATTTGTAGTAACTGATCATGATAGTATGTACATTTGATTGTATGTGGAGAAATACCATAAAGGCGTAAATCATCTTCATGTTTATGAAGATTACGTCTTGTCTTCTTATCAAACGTTGTTGTGTTAACCATAATCTGCTGGACTATACGTACTGTTTGTTCACTGTCTTCTCCATCAAATAGTGGATAAACAGCTGTTTTACTTGCATATCCACTTCCTCCACCTAGAAATACAGAGCCATCATCTATATACTCAACTGCAGTGAATGGTTCAACAAAATACTTATTATAATTGTCATCAAAGTAGTTAATGGATTCTATAATATCCTGTTTAGTATATGGACAGATACTTGTATCAATAGTAACTGTAAATACAATGTCTGTACCAGGCTTTAAACACTCTCTTACTGAAGGTAAATTTTTAGCCCCTTTCTTAACATGTACATCTACTTTTTGAGCTAAAGTGAGATCTTCTACTGATAATGGTTCACTATCACTCACAATAAATCCAGCCATTATATCATTGACTGCATCATCGACTGCATCATCAACCCTTGTATCAGATCTATGTAATGTTCTAAAGGTTTTTGTTTCAATATCCTGGATATTTCTAGATAAATATCTCTTTTTGTTGGTTTCTTTTTCAAATACTTTCTCTTTGAACTGTTTTCTTTGAATCGTATAATCCTTTGAATGATTAATTAATCTATCTGCAAGAAAGATTGTTCTAAACATACCTTTAAGAGAACTACCAGGAACATAAGGGTTTCCATAAGGATCTTTCACAAACTCCAACATGACATTTCTTCTTTTCGTTTCCTCGATATCCCCTTTATCCAAGGTATACTTAATACACCTATCAATAATAGAATTATTAATCTGATTCTTCTTTATCCAAACACCTAAATTTTCATGTTCATCTAACATAAACGCTTCAAAAGAATTAAGTTTCTTGATTTTCTTTAGTTCTAGATAAAACTTTGCAATATCAATGACTGCAATCTGATTATTCTTATAGAATAAGTATTCCTTCTTAGATAATTCTTTCCCACTCCCAATAAATACAGGGCCTAATACTTTTAAATGTATACGATAAGACTTTAAATAGTTCTTCATACTTCTACCCCCATAAATATTGGTTTTGCATACTTATACACAGGATGACTACCACCTGAAGAGACATTGTAAATATCTCCCTGGTAAGTCTTATTAAAGCAAGAACCTGATTTAAATAAGTAAATATCTTTCTTTCTGCGTTGTTCTTTAGAATAAGTATATGAGTCTATGAAACCACTTCTTTTTACAAGTAAATAACGTGAATCATCTAAAACATCTTCTAATTCCTTATCTGTAGGAAGAGATACAGAGAGAGTCATGACTTCACCTTTTGTATTCAAACGTTTATTTAATTCTTTTGGTAATTCTACTGTATTATATTTGAAGTGTCCTAAACCAGAATTCTTCTTTCCGCCAATACCTGATAAACTTAACATCTTAAATAATTCATCAAATAAGTGAAGTGTTTCTTCAAAATCATAACCTACAACTATATATAAACCATTGTGTTCTTTAAAGTGATAAATACCTACACGATAAGGAAGTGCTTCTTCGTTTCCTCTAATTGATGCAGATGTTTTTAAGGTATGTACACCTAATTCTTTTATATCAGAACCTTTATCAATAGGATATTGTCCCTTAAGATACTGATTTAATAAAGAAACTTGTACATATTCTAGTTTCTTAAACTTCTTACGTATTGTCATATCTTCACTTTGAGTGACTTGTTCAATCTTCTTCATTGGTTTAGGAACAAAAAACTCTTGATTCATATAAGGAAATGCATCAGAGAATACCAAATGATTCTCTTTAACACTTTTTAATAATGTCTCTAACTTATCAATCTTAAGTGCTTCTATACATAAAGCAGAAAAGAGAGTATCTGCCTGAAAAGTGATTTCTGACTTTTCTAAGGAATGTGCACCAAAATGTACACCCTGTGTAAAAATCATTTTATAAATCTTATAGTTCATGGTGCCTACCACCTTTCATTATTGAGATACTTTACTTAAAATATCATTGATTTTATCTTCTACACCCTTATCCAATTGACCAAGTACAGTTTTTGCACATAAATCAGTAAATTTTACTTTACCATATCCTCTAGAACCACTACCGCCTAAATAATCATACTGAAGCATCTTGAAAGCATCTGCGATAAGTTCAATATCTTCATATAAGTCGTCCATATTATCTACTTCATAAAGGATATCTAAATCAAATTCTGAACCTCTTACAACTCTTTCAATCTGTCTTGGATTCGCAACTGCAGTAGCACGGTTAATAGTATTTTCAAACTTAACTTCTGTTAAGCTGTTTAAACCTTTCTTTCTTAAATCATTATCATTCGAAAGAATCATATCAGAAATCTGAATTCTACTCTTTTTTATATTATCCTTTTTATTATCCTTTTCAGCACTACCAAATACTCTTTTGATTCTCTCACAATCTTGATTAGGATTATTTGCGACTGATTCATTGTATGCTTTTGCAAGTAGTGTACGCATTTTTCCTTTTAATGAACTTCCTGGAATCATTGGATAGCCTGTAATCACATCTTTAATAACTGGAGAATCAACTGCACCAATTGCGGCGAAAGCTGACGAACCTCCAATATGCATTCCTGTTAATACTTCAATTGTTCCTTTAATCTGAATTTTTGTATACATAATTTCTACTGATCCTTTCCACCATAATATCTATGAAATGCAACTAACGCTTCCATATAATGATAATAATCAACATAATCTTTTTTAGTTTTTGCATTTTTCAATTTTTCTATGAGCTTAGCTTTTTCAATAAACTTTTTCACTAATTGATTACGACCTGCTTCATAATATAATCTCACTGTTAAATAACTTATTCTATCCAACAAATCTTCTGATAAATTTTCTGTTGGACTTTCAAGTACAGAATTATAAATATCTGCAGACATTGCTAATATATTTCTTATCTGGGACACAGTTAATAAACCTTTAACATTTCCCCATTTATCTCTGAAAGTGATTAATGACTTAATTACTTCTTCTGCATATTCCATATCTGATTTCATAAACTACTCCTCTCTTACTCTTATTGAATAAACAAATATATTAATAGCTGTCTTTAGTTCACGACAGTCTTTTTCATTTTGATACCACTTATACATATGATCTGAGAATTCTTTATATGCTTCTTTTTCAGCTATAGTTGCTCTAGAATTAGGTTCCATTCTTGCAAGTAAGTAAACAAATCTCGCAAAGTTAATTCCTTCATTTCTCTTTCTAATTAACTCTAATAAGTGATATAAGAACGCTTTTCCTCTTTCTGTATCAGACTTATCACCATTCATAGACTTTCCAAAGAACTGGTCTAATACTTCATATTTCTCTTTAATAACTCTTTCTGTAAAGTCATCCCAAGTATATGTACCATCACTAATATGATCCTCTTCACCTTCTTTATGATCTTTACCATCTTCAAATAATGTGATTGAATTCTTACCTTCGTGCCCTTTAGACTTATCTTCCATTTCTGCCACTTCATCTGCAATAACACTAATTGGATAAGTAGATGTATATAAACCAATACCACCTGATATAGTGAGTGTATTTTCTGTATAAGCCTTTAAAGAATCTTTTATATCAACAGCAAGTTCAATGACATCATTCCATGCACCAACTATAAATAAGTCATCTCCACCTGAATAAACAATAGCTGCATGACGTGGATGACCTTCTTCATGACCAATATAATAAGACCCTTTCTCTAGAATACTCTTGATATGATATTTAAAGAATAAAGATAACTGTCTTGATAATGTAGCAGTACGAGAGAGTGTCATATACTTATCTGGAAAACCTGCAATAAAGGCATGTCCTAAGTTATCTACATCCGCTCTAAGTACTGCAATTCTCTTGATACCTTTTGAGTTTTCAGCCAACTTTACAAATTCATCTTCAGAATGATAATCCCCTACCCAGAGTTTTGTAGAAATACTCTTACCTGTATGAGGGTTATTCTTACAATAAGCTCTTACAAAAGTATCATCATTGACCATTCTTTCTTTTAGAGTTTCTTCACTATCAGATACAAGATAATAGTCACCAGGTAGTGGTAATCCTTGTTTCTTTTGTTGAGTAATAGAGAAGAAATCCATATCCATTAGTTTCTTAGAAAACTTAATTAAAGATTCACAAATAGAACATTCTCCATCCTCATTCACTTTACCTAGTCTCTTACATACTCTACATTCTCTTTCATAGTCATCTGCCTGTATCTTGTTTAATGCGATGATTTCAGCCGCTGTATAACGATGAGATTTACTTAATGAAAGCTTTGTAGAAAGTTCTCTATAAAGTTCTGAATAAGAACCATTTGGTTCATTCTGTAAATCTTTACTACTGCAAAGAACATAAGCACCTGCAATATATAAAGCTGTTTGGAAATGTTTTAAGAACCACTTATTCACATTCTTGATTTCTTCATCAAATATTGTTTGTGTTTCTTTTGTATTAGGCAGAATCATATAACAATGACCACCACCACTATAAATAAGATTAGCACGTGAAAGATGAAGTTTATCTAGTAGTGTATCAATAATATGTTCCATCATGATTTCTAGATAGAAAGAACGTGAACGTAATGATTTTAATGCACTCTTAGTTGTAATAGTATAAATAAACTTCTGTATTCCAGAAATATCTAATGAAGCTAATAAGAATGCTTTCTTATCATAGAATAGAGACGCATTCTTATATAATTCTGTCTTATAATCAGTAATATTCTGTTCCTTTAAGTAGGCATAGATAGCACTTGCGAATGCAGCTGTGAGCTTTACATGATCATAAAGTGATATATCAGCTACTTCTTTCTTAGATGTAGAAGAAGGGACAAATGATAAATTAGCTTCTAATACTTCTAATAATGAATTGATATAAGCATGATCTTTTAAATCTAATCCATTCAGGTTAGAAGATATATTACTTAATATTTCACTGTATTGTGATGGATTGAATTCTGTTTTTGTATTGGTAGGATAGTTGATATTATCTTTTAAACTTCCTGCATGATAATATAAATCACCTTTATTCCCATTTAAGAGATTAAATACAGGTTGTAAAGCCGTATGTATTTCAAATCCTTTGTCTTCTATTTCTTTGTTTCTTCTATCTGCACCTGATGCGATATTATCCGCAATATAAGTAATATAAGCAATAGAATCATCATCAATAGAAGATTGATGTAAAGCATCAGCATGATGGTATCTTACTGCATTTAGGATATCTTTATCATCTGTATAGTTCTTGAGATATTCATAACCACTTTGACTATGTTTACGACCATCCATTCCTTTTCTATAAACAACTTTACCTATATCATGAAGCAAGCTTCCTATGATGATTTTAGTTTCATGATCTGTCATTCATTATCCCTCCTTACGATTTGTATAGCACCCATTCCTAAACCTGTTTTAATACCTACTCCAGAATATTCCCCAAATTCTAGTAGTAATCTTATAAACTTTGCAGCTGTATCATTACTTGTGACTTTAATAGTCATAGAACCAAAGAAAGAAGGAATCTTTACTCCCTGTAATGGGAATAAATAAGAGCGGAGATTATATTTTACTATCTCACTTCCTTCTACAAGCATATCTAATGTATCTTCATCAAACATACTGGCTTCTTTTAATACAGAATCATATTTATTCATTAAACTCTGATAAATTAAGCGTAAATCAGGATAATTGATATATCTGCCATAACTTTTAAAAGACATAGGTGTGAGTATTCTTATTTCTAAATATCTTTCTGCAGGTTTATTGTAGAAGTGATCCATTAGCTGTTCCTGGGATACCATCTTTAACTGTTTAGAAACAAATGAAATGGGTTCTTTTTCTTTGTTTAAAGTAATCTGTTGGATAGAATCATCCAGTATTGGATTCATCATATAGTGTGATGAATCATCATCACATGTACATATTGTCCAATATACTTTGTCTTTGTCTTTATAAACATACTGGCTATAAGGATGTCTATTCTGTTGATGAAGAATAGATACATAGTCTGTATCCATTAATTCAAATAGTGCTCCTTGAAAACAAGAAGATTTTCTAAAGTCTATTTTGTCTGTAGCCAATTCTATTTTTAGTTTCTTATACATTA
>ULWY01047717.1_pt1 | contig 14261 bp, 16 predicted proteins | sample 1960761 | NCBI WGS metagenome assembly ULWY01 (sample SAMEA4835824, study PRJEB28245) | human gut metagenome | biome: gut microbiome; material: fecal sample | place: Denmark | collected 2008
GCCCTGCGACAGCTTTGAGATGAATTCCTCGCATTGAGCCGCACGCGCCGCCGCCATGACCTCCTCGTCACCGGCATTCGGATCGCCGAGACGTATATTTTCAAGCAAGGAGCCGCGGAAAAGGAAGTTGTCCTGCGTGACAAAGCTGACGTATTCGGATAGCTGTGATATCGGCATATCCCGCACGTTCACGCCGCCGATGGTTATTTCTCCGGATGTCACATCCCAAAAGCGGGCGATCAGCTTGGCTACGGTCGATTTGCCGCCCCCGGACGGACCCACGAGCGCGGTAAAACTGCCCTCGGGGAGGCGGAGGTCCACGCCGTGCAGTACCTCGTCTGCCGCATCTCCGGTATAGGAAAAATGCACGTTTTTCAGCTCAACGTCGGTGCGCTTTATTTCCGCGCGTGCGGCAGGCTCGGGCAGCTCGGGCATTTCAAGAAATTCCTCGAGATTTCTGACGGTGAATTGCACCTGACGCATATTCTCGGAGAACACCTCCAACTTCGCCAGCGAGCCGACCATGGACATGGAAAGCATCACGGCAAGCGCCGCCTGAGGAGCGGTTATGCTCCCGCTGTTGGCAAGCGCCAGCGCGGTGGGGAGCGTGCCGATGAGCGTTGAAGGGAAGAGCGCAAAGCTCAGCTTCATGGTCGCAAAGGTCGAGGTGAGCCACCTGACTACGAATGTACGAAAATCTGTTATGGCTTTCGCGTATTTTTCATAGGAAACACCGGCTCTGCCGAAGGCTTTTATCACCTCTATGCCTTCTATGTACTCAACTATCGTGCTGTTCATGCGGTTGGATGAGTTGTCGTACTCCGTAAAATTCTTTCCGCTGATCTTAAATGTCAGCCCCATGCAGATGAATGACAGCGGAAAGGTCACAAGAGAGGCAAGCGCCAGACGCGGGTCAGGCACCGCAAGAGCGATAATGCTCACGATGGGGAGCACGAGGTGTCCCGCGCCCTCGGGGATCATATGTGCGAGCGGCGGCTCAAGGTTTTCTATCTTGTCCACCATCATGCTTTTTATCTCACCTATGGTGTGGTTTTCCACATCGCCGAGCGGCGCATGAAGAAAGCGGTCGGCAAGTCGCAGGCGCAGACCCTCAAGGATCGCGTATGCCATGCTGTGCGAGGTCCCGGTGGACAGGGTAAAGGTCAATATTTTAAGCGCATATGCCGCCAGCGCAGCCATGCACCACCCGACGACTGCCGCCGCGGTCGCCGTCCCGGCTGTGAACATACATATCAGCCGGTACATGCAGTAAAACGGCGCCAGCCCCAGCATTACCGATACGACCGACAGGACGACGGAAAGCGCGAGCTTTTTCTTCTCGCCCTCTGCGTAGGCAAAAAGGGTGTTCACCCAGCTTTTTTTCTTATTCATTGTGTATCCTTCTTTCTCTCCGATACTCGGACGGAGTGAGCTTCATTGTTTTTTTGAAGGCGACCGTAAATTTTCCGGCATTGTCATAGCCGACGCGGCTCCCGATCTCCGCAATGCTGAGGTCGCTTTCCCGCAGCAGCTCAGCGGCGCGGTTCATGCGGTAGCCGGTGAGCCATGCGCCTATCGCTTCGCCGTATACCGAACGGAAGCAGGTCTTCATCGCCGTCATCGGAATGTCGAGCCGCCGCGACAACTCCTCCTGCGTATAATTCTCCGAAATATGAGCGATCAGAAATTGCCGTATCGCCCTCACCTTTTCGGCTTGTGTGCGGTAAAAATACGGCTGCTCGTTTTCGTCTTCCGTAACTGTCATCGCGTTGAGGTACAAAAGCAGCTCAAGTATCTTGACCTTGAAGTACGGGATGCGTATCTTTTCGGGCACAAGGTAAAGCTCTCCGAAAATGTGATCCGCCTCCTTCATGCCGTGCAGTACGCGCGGATAAGCCCCGAGCGAAAAACGGGTGATGATTTCCTCGGGAGCGACCGGAAAATCCTTTACCTCCTCCGAGAGCGACTGCCCGATGATATCAAGATCGATCGCAACGGTCAGACCGTGATAATGGCAGGACGGAAAGATGAATTCCCCGGTATGCTGTCGGCGCAGGTCCAGCTTCATGTCTCCCGCCGATGTACAGCCTATCCTGCCGTCCCCGGCGGAATATTCCATGCGCCCCTCGCGGCAGTGGTCGATGGCAAGAATGCGGCGGTCCGGAACATAGCTGCTGTGATAGCGCTCCATGTGAAAATCGTTGAAGCTGAGTATCACGCCGGGAAAGACGTCATACGCCGTCATCGTGCCGTCTCCGGTTTCGTTGCGGAACTGCCAGACCGAGCAGCCGTCGCTGTGCGCAAGCAGGACGGCGCCCTCGCTTTCAAATGCTTCGGCGTTCTCCATGTTTTTCTCCTTTCGGATAAGTCGATGTACGTTTTTTGGTTAGCAACAGCTAACCAATGCGTATAGTATATCACGTAGGCAAGCCTTTGTCTATACCGATCGGGCGGATTTATACCTATCGGACACATATTTTTTGATTTGCGGGCAAAAAACAAACGGAAAATGAAATTTCCTGTTGCAAATCCGGGGCTGACGTGCTATAATACATTTGTAATGAAGGACGATGTAAACGGCTGCCGCGGGGCAGCTTTTTGAAGGGGCTTTAGTTAGCGATTGCTAACCGAACTTTTCCGGACCGCGATGCAAAAGACGTTGCGATAGCTTTTGACCGAAAGGAACAGCAAAATGACGATCGATCTGAAAAAATACCGCCGCGATTGCCTGCTCGTTATTATTCCCGAGGCTGTATGGATGTTTGCAAACGCGATATGGGCGGGCAGGCAGATGAGAGTGACGGAGGTAAAGTGATATGGGCGAAAAAATAACACTTTCCGGTGTTCCGGAAACAATGCTTCAGACTATATATGCCCGCGCCAAGGAAAGCCGGACGCGCGGAGCTATCCATGATGAAAAGGCAGAGGCGATCATCGGTGGACTTGACTATGATTTTTCGCTTGCCGAAAAGGACGCCGCGATGCACGACGGTGTTATCGCGCGCACGATAGTGCTTGACCGGCTGACTGCGGATTGGCTTGCAAAGGCTCCGGGCGCAGTGGTGGTAAACATCGCCTGCGGACTGGACACAAGATGCTACCGTATGAACGGGTACGCTCATTGGTATAACCTCGACCTTCCGGAGACGATAGAGGTGAGGAAGAAGCTGTTGCCCGAGGACGGTGCGATCTCGCAGATAGCGATGTCGGCAATGGACGACTGGGGCGGCGCGGTCGTGGAAAAGGATACGCCGGCTCTTGTGATAATAGAGGGGCTGACGATGTACCTGTGCGAGGCGGACGTCAAACGCATTTTTGATGTCATTGCTCGCCGATTCGGAAAGGTCACGGTCTTTGTTGAGATCATGAACCCTGCGATGGCAAAGCACTTTAAGGAAAAATCCATCGAGGGCAGCCGGGCAAAATTCACGTGGGGCATAAAGAACGGCAAGGCGCTTGCGGAGCTGCTACCGGAGTTCCGGCTCGTAGGCGAGCACAGCCTTACGGAGGGGATGGCGGAGTTCGTTCCGGTGTACCGGCTGCTCGACAGGATCCCGTTTATAAGCAATTTGTCAAATAAGATCATCGTTCTTGAAAAAGCGTAAGGAGGGCATGATGTCATTTTTCGATAACACGCGCAAGCCTGTGGGGGTTGGCGGCAGGATGATGGTATCTGCAATGAATCTCGGTCACCGTGCACTGGCGGATTGGGGCTTTGGCGCACTGGATGTGCAGCCGGACGCGATGGTCCTTGACTGCGGCTGCGGAGGCGGGGCGAATATCGCAAAGCTCCTTAAAAAATGCCCCGCGGGGGAAGGTGATGGGTATCGACTATTCGGAGGTCAGCGTAAAAAGCTCACGCCGGCTTAACCGAAAGGCGATCGAAGCGGGGCGCTGTGAGGTTTATCAGGCGTCTGCCGCCGAGCTGCCGTTTGAGGATGCGCGGTTCGATCTGGTCACGGCATTTGAGACGGTTTATTTCTGGCAGGACCCGGTGCGGTGCTTCGGCGAGGTCCAGCGGGTACTGAAGCCGGGCGGAGCATTTTTCATCTGCAACGAATGCGGCGGCGATAACCAAAAGGACGATAAATGGACCGAAATAGTTGACGGCATGAAGATATACAACGACGCACAGCTTGCGGATATGCTGACGTAGGCGGGCTTTGGCGATATCCGGTGCCGCAAAAACAAAAAGGGCTGGCTGTGCGTTACGGCGCGGAAGAACGCATAAAGATACGCTGTCTTGCGCGAGAGCATCAAAAGAAGCGCGGGCGGTACGCCGCTCGAAATAAATAAGGCTTAGTTCCGGAATACGGAAAAGAGCACGAAAAAAAGCTATTGTTCCTGCCGTGCACGGCTGAGCCGGAGTGGGCTTTCAACGATATGCGAAAAGAGGATCGAACATGGAACGTAAAGAAGCCATTCGCGGTGCATACCGACTGACGGGCAGCAATAATTTTTATGACGGCATGATAACCTGCTCAACACTGTCCGGAAAGGCGGTGTGCCGCCTGGTGTGGGCTATGAACAAAGCGGAATGTGACGCTTATCTCGAAAAGGCGCTTTCCGGCATCCCGGAGCATTTTTCCGGCAAGTTGCTGGAGGTTCCGGTCGGGACGGGCGTTCTGACCATGCCGGTTTACCGTACCATGCCGGAGGCGGACATCACCTGCCTTGATTATTCGCCCGATATGATGAAACAGGCGGAGGAAAAGGCTGACCGCATGGGGCTGAAAAACGTGACCTTTCGGCAAGGAGACGTGGGCGCGCTTCCTTATGAGGACGGCACATTTGATATTGTTCTGTCGCTGAATGGGTTCCACGCCTTTCCGGACAAGGAGGCGGCTTACAGGGAAGTCTTTCGGGTGCTGGGGCTGGGCGGGACCTTCTGCGGCTGCTTTTACGTGCAGGGGGAGCACAAGCGGACCGACTGGTTCATCCGTCACGTTTATGAAAAGGCGGGGTTCTTTACGCCGCCGTATGAGACCATGCCCGGTCTGAAGACCCGACTGGAAAACACATATGAAGATGTTTGTGCGGAAAACCTGAAAAGTATTGCATGGTTTTACTGCCGCAAAGCAAAATAGGAGGCAACGACATGTCAAAAAAAGCAACCGAATTTCAGAGAAAAGAAATGAGCAGGATGTACCGCGGCAAGGAGATCTTCAAGCCGCTGAACACCGGATGGATCGACGAGAACGTAGCCTGCGTGCGCGAATGGGTGGCAAACATCTTCTTTTACCGCAAGGGCGACACGACTATAATGATCGATGCGGGCTACAATTATGACCGCCTTGCCGAGAAAATGGGCTGGCTCGGTATCGACCCCAAGTCGGTCCGGCACATTTTTATCACCCATCAGGACACCGATCACGTCGGCGCGGTCGAGGCGGACAGCCCCGGGCTGTTCAAAAAAGCCAAGCTTTATATAAGCGAGACCGAAAACCGTTACCTGACCGGCGAGGTCCGCCGCAAGGTGATATATCATATGTACAAGCTGCCCCAGGTGACGATAAATAACAAAAAAAGACTGCTGCGCGACGGTGAGACGCTCCGCATAGACGATATAAAAATAAAGTGCTTCCTTGTTCCCGGTCATACATGGGGACATATGGTGTACCTTATCGACGACAAATATCTGTTTACGGGAGACACGCTGTGGTTCGGCGCCGACGGCGGATACAGCTTTATTTCCACCCTTGCCGAGGACAACAAGCTTGCCGTGCGGTCGCTCGGGATACTTGAGGCGAGACTGAAAAAGATGGGGGCAAGCCCGCTGTTTATAACCGGTCATACCGGATGGACGGATAATTTTGAGTTTGCATTTGCGCACAAGGACAAGCTCTGCTCTCCTTTCAGGAAAAGAGTACACGACCCGAAGGCGCCGTATGACGCCTATGACGAGTCCGACGACACCGAAGAAAACGCAAAAAGCGGATTTCTTGAGGGGGTAGGAAGATGAAGGTATATTCCTTTGGAAGAGAGGATGCGCCTGTCGTAATGCTCCTGCCGGGGACCTGCTGCCACTGGAAGGGCAATTTCGGGCATGTTATCCCGCTGCTGGCGATCGATTATCACGTTCTTTGCGTCAGCTACGACGGCTTTGACGAGACCGAGCAGACCGAATTCCCCACAATGACCGAGGAGGTAGCATAGAAAAGCAAAACCGCCACCGCGGAGTTTTTGTGCCTACGGACCACAAGGCGTATTATGAGACGATCACGGTGAACGGCTTCCCCTGTCTGATAGTAAGGGAAAAGCCGGAACCCGCCCGGCGCGCCATTCTGTATTTCTTCGGCGGCGGAATGGTGATAGGACCCGATAAGGGCGACCTGCCGGTCATGCGCAAGCTGATGCGCGATACGGGGTGCGACGTGTGGTTCCCCTTTTACCCGCTCTGCATGGAGCATTGCATCACCGATACCTACGAAATGGCTTATGAGTGCTATCGAAGAATGATAGAACTTTACGGCGGAGGCAACGTCAGCACGTGCGGCTTTTCGTCTGGCGGTGCGTTAGCTCTCGGTATTGTCGCGCACAACAACGCGCTGGGAAAGCCGCTGTCGCAACCGCGCCATATCGTTGCCGTCTCACCCGGCGAGGTGCCGTGGAACGATGCCGAGAAAGCTCGGATGCAGGCGCTGAACGAAAAGGATGTTGCCATTGACTACGCCTTTATGGTGACGGTCGAAAAGTTCATGCGACATGGGCAGGAAAATGTGCCGGACTACATGATCTCAGGTTCGCGCGGAGACTTTTCCGGCGTCGGAGACATACATTCGAAAAGCTGATGGGTCGGATATTCGAAGGTACAAAATACAAGGTGGTCTATGAGCCGAATATGGGAGACTATCTCCTTTGCCATGCCGCGTTCGTGCTTCCGGCGGCGTTTGCCTGCTACAAAACCGACGGCGACCTGAAAAAGCTCAAGGGCAATACGGCGTATCTTAGCCGGCTGATCGATGCAAATATAGAGGGCTACCGCGCAATAAAAAGCGCCGGACATGAGATATTGCCGAAGGCGGATACGGAATTCGAAGGAGAAGCGTACCGCAAGACCTGCCTGCGCTTTTTCAAGCTGATGTGCGCAACGAGTCTCGGCAAGATCTGCGTCTCCGACCACGTCATGAACGCGATCGATGAGATGAGTGCGCTGAACAGGGATATAAAGCTCTTCTTTGACGAAAACGGGGCAAAATATCCGGTGTGGTCGGAGCTTGAAAAGGAAGCTGCGAGGTATCTGAAATGAATGAACTGATCCTCAAGGTCATCCTTTAAGGGCTGGGGCTTGGCGTCCTGCTCGTTCTCGTCTGCGCTGTCGGTATAAGAAAAGGCGCTGTCGGCATGGTGCATCTGTACAGCAACGAGGTACATGAGCGTTGTGTCCGCGCCGGGCTGACGACGCACGAAAGGATAAAGCGCAACAGTATTATTTTCAAGCTCTGCTGCCTCCCCGGTTATATCGCCTATGTGCTTATCTGCGTATACGCGGTGAACGGCGCGCGCGGATTTCTTGCGGGCTTCTGGCAGTTGCTCGTTATCCTGTCTGTCATGAATCTTATCGACCGCTTCCTTGTCGATGATTTCTGGGTCGGTCACACAAAAGCGTGGACCATCCCCGGCACCGAGGACCTTAAGCCGTACATAACGACCAAGGATAAATGCAGAAAATGGATATTCGGCACGGTCGGCATGGCAATAATATCGGCGGTACTGTCCGGGATCATGCTGCTGTTCGTGCGTTGAGGTGAAGGAGCTTTAATGAAAAAGAGCTATCTGATCTCTGATTTTGAGCGTACCGTTGCCTCGGATTTTCCCGAACGGGCGCAAGAGTTGAATGCCGCGCTTGATGCGAGATTGCAGACACTGCGCCGCGAGAACGCCGGGACGGGCAAAAAAGTGCAGTTCCATCTTGAAAGTCAGATACTGCCGGGCATCGCGGTATATGAAACGCTTCAGACAGTGATGCCCAAGGATAAGGCGCTTGAGGTCTTCCACGGATATGTGGAGGAGCGTGCGCACAAGCTGAAAAAGATATTTCTCGGGCTGATGCGCATCCCCGGAATGTACCGCCGGACGCCGGGCATATTTTCAAAGCTGACGCCGGAATATTTCGGCGAGGCGGCAGGCTTTGCCGCGCATGAGATACAGACCGCCGGCGGCGTTTGGCGCATAGATATGACAAAGTGCCCGTATCACGATACCTGCGTGCGGTACGGCTGTCCCGAATTGTGCCACTGCTTTTGCGACAGTGACGATATCACATATGACGGGTTACATCCGAAGCTCCGCTGGCGCCGGACAAAGACATTGGGGCGCGGGGACGACTGCTGTGACTTCTGCCTTGCGCTTGTACGGGACAACGAAGATCAAAAAGGGTGATAAATATGTTTTGGGATAATGTTGCCTGCGTTTACGACATTTTTGCAAACGTCATCAACAAAAAAGCGAACCGTGCTCTGTGCGCGGCTGTTGCGGGGATGATATCTCCGTCCGATGAGGTGCTGGAGTGCGCCTGCGGCACGGGACTGCTCACCGGGGCGATAGCGCCGCGGTGCAAAAGCCTTACCGCGACCGATTTTTCCGTAAAAATGCTGGAACGCGCAAAAAAGAAATACGGGAAATACGGTAATATTAAGCTTGAGCCGGCTGACATCACGCAGCTTGCCTATGCGGACGGGAGCTTTGACGTTGTAGTCGCCGCAAACGTGATCCATCTGCTTGACGAGCCGTACCGTGCGCTCGGCGAGCTTGACCGCGTTTGCCGCAAGGGAGGGAGGATGATAATTCCAACCTACATGAACCGGACAAAAAAGGGAACTGCCAACCGCGTATCCGACGTGATAGGAAAGGCGGGAGCCGACTTCAAAACGGAGTTCACGCCGGACACATACAAAGCCTTTTTTGCGCGTGCCGGGTACACGGACGTAACATACACGCAGTGCGAAGGAACCATCCCCTGTACGGTCGCCGTGATCCGCAAGTGACGAAAATAATATTGACACGGGCGCGGCTTTGGGGTATAATTAAAGATGGACCGAAACGATACGGTTTCGGTCCTTTTTGCCTTAAAACGGAGGTCAAATTGATATGAGATACGTGCTTAAAAACGGAAAAATACTCGACGGCAGCCGCGATATGCAGGTGCGCGAAGGGTATTGTATCCTGGTGGACGAGGACAAGATAACCGATATCCTGCCCGCCGGCAGCAGCACTGCCGGGTATGCCGAGATCGACCTCGGCGGTAAATACATCATGCCCGGACTTATAAACATGCATGTTCACCTTGCCGGCAACGGCAAGCCGCAAAAGAAGCAGCGCGATAACGAAAAGCTCGTAAACACGATCATGTCCACGGCTCTTACCCGCGCCGTTGCGTACCGTATGGTATGCGGCTTTGCGGCTGACGAGCTGCGCGGCGGCGTTACAACTATCCGCACAGTCGGCGGGCTTGGGGATTTTGACACCCGCCTGCGTGACGAAATAGTCGCCGGTCAGCGTGACGGACCGCGCATTCTTGCCGCCAACCGCGGCATATCAGTGCCCGGCGGACACATGGCGGGCTCGGTCGCCATTGCCGCGCACAGCATAGACGAGGCTCTGGCGCATCTTGAAAGATCGAAGGAAGAGGGCGTCGATCTTATAAAGCTGATGATAACGGGCGGCGTGCTGGACGCCAAGGAAAAGGGCGTTCCGGGCGAGCTGAAAATGGCGCCAGAAATGGTCCGCGCCGTATGCGACCGTGCACACAAGATGGGATACATCGTTGCGGCTCATGTGGAATCGCCGGAGGGCGTGCGCGTTGCGCTTGAAAACGGAGTCGATTCGATAGAGCACGGCGCCAAGCCGGACGCGGAGATAATAAAGCTGTTCCGCGAACGCGGCGCGTTCCTTTGCACCACGCTTTCCCCGGCGCTTCCTTACGCACTGTTCGACCGTGCGGTCACCGGCGCGAGCGAGGTGGAGCAGTACAACGGCAATGTGGTGTTCCGCGGTATCATCGACTGCGCTAAGGCGGCGCTTGAAAACGATATACCGGTCGTGCTCGGCAACGATGTTGGCTGCCCGTGGATCACCCAGTACGATTTCTGGCGCGAGCTTTACTATTTCTGCAAGTATATCGGCGTGTCGAATTCCTTTGCGCTCTGGACGGCAACGGCGCGTAGCGCAGAGCTTGCCGGCATCGGCGATATCACGGGAAGCATTACTCCCGGAAAGTGCGCGGACATGATAGTGACGGCGGAAAACCCGCTTGACGATATCCGCAACCTGCGCAATATAGATACCGTCATCGCGCGCGGCAGAGTCTACGAGCATCCGCGCGTCAAGGTCAATACCCGCGTGGCGGCGGAACTTGATAAATTCATTTAACTGAATATGGGCTGTAAAAAACTCAATTGAGTTTTTACAGCCCATACGTTTTTTATTTGCTTTGCACCTTTATCGACGATTCCGGCAGGCAGAGATAGCAGGCAAGCTGCTCCACGCGGTCTGTGGTGTCCACCTCATCGGTGTGCAGTATCACGGATATGTTGCTTTTGCGCAGCTTGTATGACCAGAGTATTCTTGCCGCTTCGTAAATCGTTATTGCTTTTTCTCCGTTGCCGGGGATGCCGTCGCCCATCGCGGTGATGAATGCTCCGTCATCCGTCACATGAACGCAAAGACCGTTTTCGGTCGGCAGATCGAAGTAATACGGATAAAGCTCATGGAAGTATTGCGGGGACGGCTCGAATGTCCCCGAATAGTCGTATGTCCCGTCAATGTCGGACGGCATTACCGGGTCGGGCTCGGTGCTGAGTATTCTCAGCGTTCCGCTCCCCCATTTCACCGGAAGCCTCAGATAATCACTTATACGTCTCAGATCGCCGAGCGTGCCGAGGGTACTTGACAAAGGGGATACGGTGGTGGTCACATGGATATTGTCTGCGCTTATTCCGTATGAGGAGAGTATTATGCGCATATGCGGCAGAGGAATAAACTCCACGTCATCAAAAAACAGCGATATATCTTTCTCGACAGGGCGGGGGAAAAGGGCGCAATCGAAATTTCCGTTTGTAGTTACATACAGGTACAGTCCGTACGATGTATCAAGTCCGAAGAGATGCGGGTATTTCTCGCGCATTTCCGCTATCCTTTGCGGTGTGGCGCTGTCCGAGTGATATGCTTTTTCCGATGTATCATCCGGATATTGTGTGAGGGTATCGGCGGAATCCTTCAGTATGTCAATAAACGCCGTTATCTTTTCGGGATCGCGCACGCGGTATGTCGCGGTGTAGCTTCCGCCGTCGCGCACGCCGAAAAATTCGCTTCCATCGTCGGAAAAATAGATCTTATGGTTGGTCTCACCGCGTTTGCCGATAAACATCACCCGGCAGTCCCAGGTGCGCAGCTTATCTGCGGAGGCGGGGGCTATGGGCTGTCGTTCGACACTTATGCTGCGCAAAGCCGATTTTGCCTTTTTCAGCGTGGCTGTATCCCCATTGACCGTGCGCACATGCGACAGGGACTCACCGTCCGAGTATTCAAACTCGATGACTGCAATATCATCGTAAAGGCCGCGCAGACTTTTGCCCTCAACGCGGTCAAGCGCCACGCCGGACTGATCCGTCAGCAGGCAGACGGATGCCGCGGCGCATACGATGAGCGCGGTGATTATGATCCAAAACGCCGGCTTTTTGTAGTTCAGCACACGCCGCACGCGCTCCTTCACGCCTGTCTCGCCAAAGGCGAGCGGGCATGCCGCAGTCATGGTGCGTGTTACACTGCAGTTTATCAGCGCGTCCGAATACTGCTTTTTTATTTCGGGACCCATCAGGCGCAGCACCTTTTCGTCACATGCGATCTCTATGTCGCGGCAAAGCATGATATATGCTACCCACAGAATGGGATTGAACCAGTATAGTGACAAAAGCAGAAAACCAAGCGGCTTCCATATGTGGTCCAGCCGCGCGATGTGCGTCCGCTCGTGCGTCAGAATGAGCGCGGCGTCGCCCTCGGAGGTGTCCGACGGCAGATAAATGTGCGGGCGGAACAGACCGAAAATGAACGGCGTCCCCACGCGGTCGCATATATATACGTTGCCGCCCTGCGGTATCGCCTCGCGCACCCGCAGCTTTATCCGGATGCATCCGACCGCCGCCCATACTGCCATTGCGGCAACCCCGACAGCCCATATGCACGCCGCTATCACAACCGGGGAGACGTGCCGCTTCACGGTTATCTGAGGCTCATGCAGATGTCCGGGATACTCAATGATGGTCGTGCCGGGTATCATGGGTATCCCTGTTGTTGTGCCGTCGCTTTCCGTCGGGTAAACCGCAGCGTCCGGCGACGGGTCCTCGGGTATTTCCGGTGTGAATATGTTTGCCGGGATCGGTTCGTTGTCCGGTACAAGGCTTACCGGGCTTTCCGGAGAGAACGGAAAGATCAACCGCACGGCAACGAGCGCCCATAAAAGCACCGTTATAAAGCGCGGGGCTTTTTTCAGCGGCAGGCGGACGAGCATGACCAAGAGCGCTATCCAGCCCGCAACTATTCCCATGTTGAGTATTTTTAAGAATACAGAGGTCATTTCAGTTCTCCCGGTATTCGTCTACCATGCGTCTGAGGCTGGCTATTTCCTCCGGGCTTAAGTGCTTGCGGGCGGTAAAAGCCGCAAGAAACGCGGGCAGTGAGCCGTCAAAGGCTTCGTCGATAAATTTTTCGCTTTGCATGGCGTAAAAGTCCTCGCGCGATATAAGGGAAGTCACCGTGCCGCCGTCATTGCGGAATATCCCCTTGTCGCACAGCCGCCTGAGCACCGTGTATGTGGTCGATTTTTTCCATCCGAACGCTTCCGCGCTCTGGCGCGCAAGCTCGGCGGACGATACAGGCTCCGCGGACCATATCATGTCCGCAAAGCGCGATTCGACCGCGCCTAACCGATAGTCGCTCATATTTGCCTCCTTTTTTTGATACGGTTCTGATTCTACATCTTGTAGATTACATATATTCTACATCATGTAGACCGATTTGTCAAGAGGTAAATTCAAAAAAATTGGGCTGTCCCGTTTTCGGGACAGCCCTTGGGGGTCTTATTTACTTAAGCGGATAGAGCTTGGGGAGGAGAGTGTAACGGAGGAGATACACAGCGTCGTTTTTGTCAACAACTCCGTCGCCGTTCATGTCACCGGACTGGTTGAGCGGGTAAAGCTCGCCCATTATCGTGTGGCGAAGGAGGTAGATCGCATCCTTCTTGTCAACTACGCCGTTGTCGTCAAAGTCTCCGCGTATTATCTCGTGCGCCGGAATGACCTCGTAGCCGCATTTTGCTCCGCATACCGTGCATTCGCGGTGCGCGGTGTAGCCGTCCTCGGTCTTGGTAGGAGCGAGCGCGGGAACATCCACCCAGTCGTGCGTCGATATCGCGCTCTTAACAAAGCAGAGTCCGTTGGAGCAGAAGTGCCAGTGAGTAGTCTCATCCGAGTACCATCTGTCGCCGAAGCTGTGTCTCATTCCGGGTGTTACCACCTGACCGCAGACCTTGCAAAGCACAGGAGTTGAACAGTCGAGATCATCCATTTCGGGAGTGTGCGCGAGCGCCGCAAGCGTCGCTCCGCAGACCGAGCAGTTCACATCATTTGCGCAGGTCAGCGCATTTTTGTTGCCAGAGTGGTCGCATACCTTCCATGTAGCCTTCAGAGTAACATTTTCCGCGGGCATCGTTGCGGGGATATCTTTATCCCAACCGGCGAAGGTGTACCCGACCTTTGTGGGATTTGCCGGAGCGGTCACGGTCGTGCCGTAGTCCTGCGTGATGGGAGCTATCTCACTTCCACCGTCTGTGTCAAAGCTGATGGTGTAGCGGTTGACTGTCCACACGGGATAGAGCGTCACAGCCTCGTTTGCGGAGTATGTGCCGCCGAGCTCATAGACCTTGGCGCCGCCGTCGGTCGTTGCCCATCCGGTCTGCGTGTAGCCGGTACGGGTAAAGAGCGCGCCGGGAAGGGTGAGATCGGTGCCGTATATCTTGGTCACGGTCGATGCCGCGCCGCTACCGTCCTTGCCGGGGTCACAGGTGATCGTAATGCGTTTTTCGAGTATCTTTATATACTTTGCCGCCGCTATGCTCTTGTCGGAGGTGCCCGTGACCGTCAGATCTGTGCCGTCGTTCTTCGCGCCTGCAAGCATTGTTCTGTCATTGGCTATCACAATGACGGGAAGCTCGGTGCCGCCGTCTATCGCCACGCCGCTCTCGGCATCGGTGGTGATGAGCGTCA
>ULWY01033976.1_pt1 | contig 14207 bp, 11 predicted proteins | sample 1960761 | NCBI WGS metagenome assembly ULWY01 (sample SAMEA4835824, study PRJEB28245) | human gut metagenome | biome: gut microbiome; material: fecal sample | place: Denmark | collected 2008
AGAGCGAGCAGGTGCGAAAGTCCGGCGCGGGAAAAATCGCGGGAAACGGCGTCGGAAAGCCCGTCGCGCCTGCCGAGAAGCATTGCAGCCGCGAGCGCGCCTTCATCTCCGCCAACTCCGTCGGAGAGTCTGAACGCGAGGCGCGAGGAAAAACGGCTCAGTGAAGCATATACCCCGTCGGCGGTCCTGTCGGATACCACCGTGCAGTCGTCTTCGGTGTAAAGACGCATCGTCACTCCGGCGGCAAGCGCCGCGCGTTCACCGTCGTACAGCGCGGTCTTTTCGAATTTTACCGGAGCCGTGCGCAAAAACAGCCGGTTTCCGGGGCGGTAGGCGGCGCTGTACGCGCATTCGAGCCATGCGCGGGTCGTGCGAGCCGGCGCTTCGCCGTCGATGCTTTCGATCTTTACGCGGTAGCGCGTTCCGACGGCGCCGGATGTCATTCGTTCTTCGACCGTCATATAAATATCGTGCTCGGAATCGCAAAGCGACTCCGAGCCGAGATATTGCAGGTCAAAATATGCATACGCGCGCAGAAGAACACAAAATGCCGCTGCGAAACCGAGAAGCAGAGTGACGGTGTGGCGGCGGGAGAGCTTTCCGAATATGCGCAGAAGGGCGCAGAGGACGAATGCGGACAGCACTGCCGCCGCAAGCACGAGCTTTATACAGCCGTCAAAATACCATCCGCACAAAGCCGCCGCTATTGCGGCGCCGCCGATGAATACCATGGGTCTGCCGTGGAAAAGCTCCATAGTGCCGTCCTCCGTTTTTGACTTGTTATGTTGAGTATAACATACAAAGGTCCTTTTGTCAAGTGCGGAGGGCAGGGAGGCTAAATGTCGATAGGGGCGATAAAAAGCTCGATTTGAGCTTTTTAACGCCCCGTATTATTGAAGTATCTTTACAGTACACACTTGAGGAACTGCTTGGCGCGGTCGGTGGCGGGGTGAGCAAAGAACTCAGCGGGCTTGCCCTCCTCCACTATTTTTCCGTCTGCCATAAATATCACGCGGTCGGCGACCTCGCGGGCAAAGCCCATTTCGTGCGTTACCACGACCATGGTCATGCCGTCGTCGGCGAGTTTTTTCATAAGATCGAGCACCTCTCCGACCATTTCGGGGTCGAGCGCCGAGGTCGGCTCGTCAAAAAGCATCACCTTGGGGTTCATTGCGAGCGCGCGGATTATTGCGATACGCTGCTTCTGACCGCCGGAAAGGGTAGAGGGATAGACGTTTGCCTTGTCCTCAAGCCCTATTTTGGCAAGAAGCTCGTGCGCCGTGGCTTCCGCCTCGGCTTTTATCTGCTTTTTAACCGCCGACGAAGCAAAAAGACCGCCTGCCTTTTTGGTTTTTATATAAACGGGCGCCAGCATTATATTCTGGAGCACGGTTTTGTTGTTGAAAAGGTTGAACTGCTGAAAGACCATTCCGATATGCTCGCGGTGCTTGTTGATGTCCACCTTCATATCGGCGAGGTCCTCGCCCTCAAAGAATATCGAACCGCCCGTGGGGTCCTCCATGCAGTTGAGGCAACGCAGGAATGTGCTTTTGCCGCTTCCGGAGGGTCCGATAACGACCACCTTTTCGTTTTTCTTTATTACGTTGCTGACGTGATCGAGAGCATAAACGGTCTTTTTTCCGTTTTTGAAGGTTTTGCAGAGATCCTTCACCACAAGAAGGTCATCGCCGGGATGGGATATATTTGTGTTTTGGTTTTCCATTGCGGACCTCCTTATGCGCGGTCACTGCGGTGGAGCTGTTTTTCTATCAGCTTGAAGAGCAGTGTGATGAGCAGAACAAGAATTATATATATAAGCGCCATTGCAAGGTACGGCATGAGGTATTCATAGTTGCTCGTACCGATCTCGGTAAAGACCTTGTAAAGGTCCACCGCCGCGACAAAGCTGGCGACCGAGGTGTCCTTGACAAGGGCTATGAACTCATTGCCGAGCGTGGGCAGGATGTTTTTTACCGCCTGGGGCACGATTATCTTTATCATCGTGGCGGCATAGGGGAGACCGAGGGCGCGCCCCGCTTCCATCTGACCGGGATCGACCGACTGTATGCCGGCACGCATTATTTCGGAGACATAGGCTCCGCTGTTGAGACCGAATACGAGCACGCAGGTGTTCAGCGAGCCGAGCTTGATCCCCATAAGCGGGCATATGACATAGTACGACAGCAAAAGCTGAACAACGATAGGCGTTCCGCGGAAAAATCCGACGTATACGTTGCAGATACCGTCAAGTACGCGCGGGAGGACCTTGTATTTGGGCATTACCTTGACCGAGGCAATGAGAGTGCCTATCAGAATGCCGATGAGAAGACCCGACACCGCGATTATGAGGGTGTTGGTAAGACCGTCGGAAAATACGCGCCGGTAGCCCTCCTGGACCCAGAAGGACTGCCAGAACTTTTCCCATTTGATTGCTATGTCCATTAGGATATCTCCTGTCCCGAAATTCCGGAGCCGCCTTTTGCGACAGGCTCCGGAATCCGTGATGAATTATTTTTTATTTACCGCTTACGGATTTTGCTATGGCTTTTGCGGGCGCGTTGTCAAGGATGACGTAATCGATCTCGCCGTTTATCATAGCGGTGACTGCGAGAGCGGCGTAGTCATAGCCCATCTTGGTGGCGGGAAGACCCTTGAATCCGTAGCCGTCGTCGCCCTTGTCGGCGTCGCCGACGATGTAGGTCTCACCGGTCGTACCGGTCTGGCAGCCAATCTTGTTGGACTTGGTCAGCTTGTCGAGGATGGCAACAACGTCATCGGCGGTCTTGCAGGAATCGAATACAGTGCATTCCTCGGGAACGATGAGCACCTGAGAGGCGTTGTAGTAGGAATCGCCGAAGTTTACGCTTGCTTTTCTCTTTTCGGTAACTGTAAGACCCGCCATGCCGATATCGCAGATGCCTGTCTGGACGGAGGTGATAACAGCCTCAAACTTCATGTCCTGGATAACAAGCTCTTTGCCGAGGTACTCGGAAAGGCCGGCAGCAATCTCAAGGTCAACGCCGTAGAATTTGCCGTTTTCATCGACCATTTCGAAGGGCTCAAAGCCTGTGCTGGTGGCTACCACGAGCTGATCCTTGGACTCGTCAAGAGTCGAGGAGGTTATCTTTGTGGGTGTGCCGTCGCCGAAGTACTTGTTGCAGATCGCATCAAAGGTGCCGTCCGCTTTGATCTTGGCGAGGTATTCGTTTGCTTTGGAGAGCAGCTCGTCGTCAGATTTGTTTACGGCGAATGCATATTCCTCTTCGGAAAGTGCAATGTCAATGACCTTGACCTTGCCGCTTCCGGACTTACCGCAGGAAGCAAAGGTGAGCAGCGCGGCGGCTATCATGACCGCGGCGAGAATGAGACTTAATGTTTTTTTCATGGTGTGTACTCCTTGTATGTATCCGTGAGTGGATATTTATTTTCGATGTGCGTATTATACTGCATAATTATTCACTTGTCAAGGCTTTTCTTGAATATTTTTTGATTTTGTTGCATATTCACTAATGGCGGGGCGGACGGTATTCGTTTTTGTGCGATATTTAAGCGGCGGTATGCATTTTATGCATGCCGCCGCCGGATATGAGCAGTGTTTATTCAGTGCTGAGTGAATATTCGCAAAAATATACAGTATAAACTGCATGAATGCGTCTGTTATTTTTTCTCCGCTGTCGCGCCGAAGCCGGGAAGATGCTCGCGCAGATATCTGCCGGTATAGGATGCCGGGCAGTTCGCAACCTCCTCGGGAGTGCCGCAGGCAACGAGCGTTCCGCCGCCGTCGCCGCCCTCGGGCCCGAGGTCGATAAGATAGTCGGCGGTCTTTATGACCTCCATGTTGTGCTCTATCACGAGCACGGTGTTGCCCGCATCAACAAAGCGGCGCAGTACGGTCAGCAGACGCGATACATCCTCGGTGTGCAGACCGGTGGTGGGTTCATCAAGAATATACATGGTCTTTCCCGTCCCGCGGCGGGAAAGCTCGGTCGCCAGCTTGACGCGCTGTGCCTCGCCTCCCGATATCGTGGTGGAGGACTGACCTATTTTGATGTATCCGAGACCGACGTCGCACAGCGTCTGGAGCTTGCGGCGTATCTTGGGCAGTCCGTCAAAAAATACGACGCCCTCCTCGGCGGTCATTTCAAGGACCTCATAAATATTCTTGCCTTTGTACCGCACCTCAAGCGTGTCGCGGTTGTAGCGTTTGCCGTGGCATACGTCGCAGGTAACGTAAACATCGGGCAGAAAGTGCATTTCAATGCGGCGTACTCCGTCGCCCTGACACGCCTCACATCTGCCGCCCTTTACGTTGAACGAGAACCTTCCCGCCTTGTAGCCGCGCACGTTCGCATCGCGGGTGGAGGCAAAAAGCTCGCGTATATCATTGAAAAGTCCGGTATATGTCGCCGGGTTGGAGCGCGGCGTGCGTCCTATCGGACTCTGGTCGATGTCTATCACCTTGTCAAGAAATTCAATGCCTTCAATGCTGTCGCAGTTTCCGGGGCGGCGGCGCGCGCCGTTGAGCGCCGAGCTGAGCACCGGGTTTATGATGCCGTTCACGAGCGAGGATTTTCCCGAGCCGGATACGCCGGTAACGCAGACGAAGCAGCCGAGCGGGATGCTTACATCGATATTTTTGAGGTTGTGCTCGCGCGCACCGTGTACGGTGAGAAAATGTCCGTTCCCCGGGCGGCGCTCCTCGGGCACCGGGATCACCCGTCTGCCGGAAAGATATGCGCCGGTAAGCGAATCGGGGTTTGCCGCTACCTCCTCGGGAGTGCCCGCGGCGACAACATTGCCGCCGTGGATGCCTGCGCCGGGACCTATATCCACGATATAATCCGACCGGCGCATCATATCCTCGTCATGCTCAACGACTATCACCGTGTTGCCGAGGTCGCGTAGCTGCTTGAGTGTGGCTATCAGCAGGTCGTTGTCGCGCTGGTGCAGTCCTATGCTCGGCTCGTCAAGCACGTAAAGCACGCCGACAAGTGATGAGCCTATCTGCGTTGCAAGCCGTATGCGCTGTGCCTCGCCGCCGGAGAGGCTCCCCGCGCGGCGTGAAAGCGTAAGATACCCAAGCCCTACGCTTTGCAGGAATGTGAGGCGCGAGCGTATCTCCTTCAGCACTTCTTTTACTATTTTCATTTCCGTTTCGGTAAGCTCCAGCGCAGCGCCCGAAATATACTCAAGCGCGCGGTCTACCGAAAGATCGCAGAATTCGTCGATAGCAAGCCCGCCTACGGTAACTGCGAGCGACATTGGATTGAGTCTGCGCCCGTGGCAGGTCGCGCATGGGATCTCCTCAATGAACTGCTCGTAATATTCGGCGCTCATGCCGTATTCCATGCGCTGTTCGATCATGGGAATGATACCGTCAAAGGTCGCCGACTTGCGGTGCCCCTCGTGACCGAAATAGCGCGTTACATCGTATTTTTCGGTCCCCGAGCCGTAAAGCAGGATGTTTAGTTGCTCATCTGTCAGCTTTTCGATAGGAGTGTCGAGCGTAAAGCCGTGCCTTTCCGCTACGGCGGCAAAAAGAGGACCGTTCCAGCTCTCCTCCTCAAGTGTTTTGAAGCCGTTGACCGCTATCGCACCGCCGGAAAGTGACAGCGAGCGGTCCGGGATAACGCGGTCCACCGATACGCGGCGCGTCACGCCGAGTCCGGCGCAATCGGGGCAGGCGCCGGCGGGGTTGTTGAAGGAGAACATACGCGGCTCAAGCTCGCCAAAGGATATCCCGTGCTCCTCGCAGGCATAGGTCTGTGAAAATTCAAGCTCGCGCGGCTTTTCACCGTCCTCGCGCGGGACGGTGACTATCAGCAGCCTTTTTTCGGCAAGAGCCAGCGCGGTCTCTACCGAGTCGGAAAGGCGCGAGCGTATGTCGCCGCGCATCACAAGGCGGTCCACTACCACCTCAATGCTGTGGCGCAGGTTCTTGTCAAGCGATATCTCCTCATCAAGGTCGTACATGCTGCCATCCACGCGCACGCGGGTGTAGCCCGATTTTCGCGCGTCGGCAAGGACCTTTTCGTGCATTCCCTTTTTGGCGCGCACGACAGGCGCGAGAACGAGAAAGCGCTCGCCTTCGGGCAGAGTCATTATTTTGTCTATTATCTGATCGACCGTCTGCCGCGATATGACCTTGCCGCATACGGGGCAGTGCGTCACGCCGACGCGGGCGTAAAGCAGACGCAGGTAGTCGTATATTTCGGTAACGGTGCCGACCGTGGAGCGCGGATTCTTTGAGGTGGTCTTCTGGTCTATCGATATCGCGGGGGAAAGTCCCTCTATCGAATCGATGTCCGGCTTGTCGAGCTGACCGAGGAACTGCCTCGCATATGACGACAGCGATTCAACGAACCGCCTGTGTCCCTCGGCGTATATCGTGTCAAAGGCAAGCGAGGATTTTCCGGAGCCCGAAAGCCCGGTAAATACCACCAGCTTGTCCCGCGGTATCGTGAGATCGATATTTTTGAGATTATGGACGCGCGCGCCCTTTATTTTTATGAAATCCGGCATTTTGTGCCTTCCTTTCTCACTTGGTTTCTCTTATTTCGCGAATTCGGTCGCGCAGGAACGCGGCAAGCTCAAAGTCAAGGCTGCGTGCGGCTTCCTTCATCTGCTTCGTCATGCGCTCGATCGTTGCCTCGCGCTCGGACTTCGACATCTTCTTTGCCTCCGCCCGGCTGCGCTTTGCGCTGCTTGCGGCGTCGGCTCCCGCATCGCGCGCCGCTATGTCGATAACGTCGCGTATGCCCTTTACTACGGTGTGCGGAGTTATGCCGTGCGCCTCGTTGTATGCCTGCTGGATACTGCGGCGGCGTCTCGTTTCCGATATCGCGCGCTCCATCGAGCCTGTAACCGTGTCGGCGTACATTATGACCTTGCCGTTTTCGTTTCGCGCCGCTCTGCCTATGGTCTGGATCAGCGAACGCTCGGCGCGCAGGAAGCCCTCCTTGTCCGCGTCAAGTATCACGACGAGCGAGACCTCGGGCAGGTCCAACCCTTCGCGCAGCAGGTTGATGCCTACCAGCACGTCAAACACGCCGAGGCGCAGGTCGCGTATCAGCTCCATGCGCTCGATGGTCTCTACATTATAGTGTATATATCTGACTTTCACTCCGTTGTCGGAGAGATAGCCCGTAAGGTCCTCCGCCATCTTTCGCGTGAGCGTGGTAACGAGCACGCGCTCGCCGCGCGCTGTGCGCGCGCGTATCTCGCCCAGCATATCGTCCACCTGACCCTCGATGGGTCTTACCTCCACATCGGGGTCGAGCAGACCCGTGGGTCTGATTATCTGCTCGGCAGTGGATTCGGAATGCTCAAGCTCATAGTCTCCGGGCGTGGCGCTCACAAACACGACCTGATTCAGCTTTGATTCGAATTCATCAAAGAAAAGCGGGCGGTTGTCGTAAGCCGAGGGCAGACGAAAGCCGTATTCGACAAGGTTCTTTTTTCTCGCCGAATCGCCGCCGCTCATGCCGCGCACCTGCGGCACGGTAACGTGCGATTCGTCTATGAACATAAGGTAATCCTTCGGAAAGTAGTCGAGCAGGGTGTACGGCGTGGAGCCGGGCTCGCGTCCGGAAAGCACGCGCGAGTAGTTTTCAACGCCGGAGCAGAAGCCGACCTCGCGCAACATTTCAAGATCGTATTTTGTGCGTTCGGTTATGCGTTGTGCTTCAAGCAGCTTGCCCTCGGCGGTGAAGTATGCCGCGCGCTCCCTCATTTCGGCTTCTATCTCCGCAAGCGCCGCCTCGCGCTTGTCGTCCGAAACGGCATAATGCGTGGCGGGGTAGACCGCCGCGTATGAAAGACGGCGCACAAGCTCGCCCGTTACGGTGTTTATTTCGCTCACACGGTCTATCTCATCGCCGAAAAACTCAACGCGCAGCGCCTTGTCGCCGGAGGAGGCGGGGATTATATCCACCGTGTCTCCGCGCACGCGGAAGCTGTCACGCACGAGATTCATATCGTTGCGCGTATAGCTGACCGCCGTCAGCTTTGCAAGCAACCCCTCGCGGCTCATGGGCATGCCGGGGCGCAGCGCTATAACAAGACTGCGGTATTCGCCGGGGTCGCCGAGTGAATATATACATGATACGCTCGCGACTATTATCACGTCCCTCCGCTCAAAAAGCGCTGATGTTGCGCTGTGGCGCAGGCGGTCGATCTCGTCGTTTATCAGTGCATCCTTTTCGATATACATATCCTTGCCGGGAATGTATGCCTCGGGCTGATAATAATCATAATAGGAAACAAAATATTCAACGGCGCTGTCGGGAAAGAACTCGCGCATTTCCGAGCAAACCTGCGCCGCAAGCGTTTTGTTGGGCTCAAGTATAAGCGTCGGCCTGCCGGAGCGTTCTATGACGTTTGCCATGGTAAAGGTCTTGCCCGAACCGGTGACGCCGAGCAGGGTCTGCATTTTCCTGCCCGAGGCAATGCCGGCGGTAAGGGAGGCAATAGCCTCCGGTTGATCTCCCGTAGGGGTGTATTCGCTTTTCAGGACAAAATCGCTCATTTTTTGACTCCCGTTGAAATTGTAATTCCTCATTCGGAACTTAGCGTCGTTAATTATAGCACACATGAGTATGTATGTCAAGTCTTTGTTTTCAAAATCGGAATTGCCGCGCACCTGTGCCGCTTGAAATAGATTGAAGTGGCGGCTGATGGCACTGCCGGCGGACCGACAGTTGTCGGTCCGCCCTTTGTGTAAGACGACGCAGGACCGCCCGACAAAACACATACCATTGGTATAAAAAACATCTTACCGATGGTACTGACGGTGTGTTGATTTGCAGCTTTTTTTCTGATATAATGAAGCGCAAAGGAGATGATGAAAATGAAGATAGCTGAGAACATCCGCGCACTGCGTCGTGAAAAGGGGCTGACGCAGGAGCAGCTTGCCGGAGTGCTGGGCGTTACCACCGGCGCCGTCTACAAGTGGGAGGCGGGACTTTCACAGCCGGAGCTGGGCATGCTGGCGGGTATCGCGGACTTTTTTGACACATCGGTCGATGTTATCATAGGCTACGAGGTGAGGAACAACCGACCGGAAACGATTGCGGAGAGATTGAGCGCGTACCGCAACAAAGAGGACCGTGCCGGTCTTGCGGAGGCTGACATGGCACTGAAAAAGTATCCCAACAATTTTTCGGTCGTATACGGCATTGCATCTCTTTATCTTGTCTTCGGCATGGAGACCGGGGAAGCGCCGCTTCTCCGGCGCGCGATAGAACTGCTGGAGTCGGCGCGGCTTCTTCTGGCGCAGAATACCGATCCGCGTATCAGCGAAAGCACGCTATGCGGAGAGATGGCTGAGGCGTGGCTGGGACTCGGAAACAATGAACGCGCAGTCGAGCTTATGAAAAAGCATAACGTCGGAGGTATGTATAACGATGAGATCGGTCTTACTCTCGCCGCATACTCCGACAAGCCGGAGGAGGCGGTGCCGTATCTTTCCGAGGCGATACTTAAGGGCATTGTAAGACTGATCCAGACCGTATTCGGCTACGTGAATGTTTACTTCACGCGTAAGGACTACACCTCGGTGCTTGCTGTCATTGAGTGGGGGCGCAGCTCCCTTGACGGACTGAGAAACGGAGATGCGGTATCGTTTATCGATAAAGTAGACGCAACGCTTTTTGCGTGTTCCGCCGCCGCGCACCTCGGCATGAAGGATACCGGTGCGGCGCGGATGTCGCTGTGCAGGGCGCTTGAGCTTTCCGCACGCTTTGATGCCGCGCCGAGCTACGATGTTGCTTCGTTGCGCTTCGTTACGCATACAAGGCAGTTCGGCGTTTACGACGATCTCGGCACGACGGCTCTTGAAAGTGTGGAGAAGGCAATAGTCGGGTTTGACGATCCTGCACTGGTCGCAATGTGGGGCGAGGTGAAAGAAAATGAGGGAAAAAACATTTGAAGAACCGCTTGAGCGGCAACTCGTGCGGCAGTTTTACCGCGGGAATATCCCATGCTTCTGCCTTGCTGCCGCCGCCTCGCTTGCGGGCGGCTCGCTGAATCTTATAGTATCATGGCTCATGCAGCAGCTCATAGATGCAATATCCGGCGGACCCGATGCGCTGCCGCTGACGGCGCTCACGTTGCTTTCGGCTGCATTTGTAATTCTGGCGGCTCTGCTCTTTCTGCTGAAATACATGTCCGAGCCGCGTTTTATTGCAAAGGCAATGCGGCAGTACAAGGAGCTTGCTTTCCGGAAGCTGACCGCAAAAAGTATTTCATCCTTTCGTGATGAGGGCACTGCGAGATATCTTTCGGCGCTGACAAATGACGCCGGAAGCATTGAAGCGAATTATCTTGCGGTGCAATTTTCGGTAATAACAAAGGCGGTCACGTTTGCCGGTGCGTTGGGAATGATGCTTTTTTACTCGCCGCTCATGACCGTGGTCGCGGTAGCGGTAACGCTCCTCCCGCTCGCAGCCTCGCTGCTCACCGGCTCGCGGATGCAGGCTGCGGAACAGCGGGTGTCGGATCGCAGCCGGGATTTTACCGCGGCGCTGAGCGACTGTCTTTCCGGATTTGATGTTGTAAAGACCTTCCGTGCGGAAAAAGAGATATTCCGGCTGTTTTCCGAGAGCAACTGCGCTCTTGAAAAGGAAAAGCTCGGCAAGCGGCGTATCGCGGTGCTTGTGGGAATGGCAGGCGCGATAACTGGGATCGCGGCGCAACTCGGCGTTTTTCTTGCCGGCGCATATATCGCGCTCAGCGGCAGGGGACTTACGGCAGGTACAGTCATAATGTTTGTCAATCTTATGAATTTTATGATAGGACCCGTATCCGAGCTTCCGGCATTGCTCGCGGGGCGGCGCGCGGCGCTGGGGCTTATCAAAAAGCTCGCCCGCGCCCTTGAAAAAAACGCCCCCGCAGGCGGGAGCGCCGTTGTTTCGCAGGTCGGGCAGGGCATAAGATTCGATAACGTTTCTTTCGGATATGAAGACGGCAAGGAGGTATTGCACGGGATATCCGCCTTTTTTGAGGCGGGGAAGGCGTATGCCGTTGTAGGCGGCAGTGGGAGCGGAAAGTCAACATTGCTCCGTCTGCTCATGGCGGGCTATCCGTCATACAGCGGCAATATTTACATTGACGACAATGAGCTGCGCACGGTCTCGCCCGAGTCGCTTTACGGCGTTATGTCGGTGATACAGCAGAATGTGTTCGTCTTTAATGCGTCGATAAGGGACAACGTTACCATGTTCCGTGACTTTCCACGCGACGATACCGACCGCGCGATAGAGCGCGCACATCTCGGCGGGCTTATCGCGGAGCGCGGCGAGGACTGCCTGTGCGGAGAGAACGGGCGCGGACTTTCCGGCGGAGAAAAACAGCGGATATCCATCGCGCGCAGTCTGCTCAAAAGATCGTCGGTCCTTCTGGCTGATGAGGCTACCTCGGCGCTTGACGCCGCCACAGCTCACAGTGTGGCGAGCGATCTTTTGGAGCTTGACGGTGTGACAAGGATGATCGTAACGCACACGCTCGACGCGTCGCTCCTGCGCCGGTATGACGGCATAATCGCACTGCGGGACGGATGCATCGCGGAGAGCGGCAGCTTTGACGAGCTGATGAAGAGGAAGGGTTATTTTTACGCGCTCTATACCGTAACGCAGTAAAGCGGCAATGACTGAACGCCGCCGTTTTGCTGCGCCCAAAAGACGGATGCATCCGGTATTATGCCTCGTGTGCCGTACATCAAACGAAAAATGTCATATCACGGAGCCCTTAAGCTGTCTAAAGCGATCTCAGTGCCGTAATAATCGAAGCTTTTTCCGTCGCAATCGTATTGAACCATAGCATAGAGATCGTCAAATTCATATGCAGAATACCGCTTTCCGTTGATTCCGATCTCATATTCATCGGCGTGGGCGTTTTTCAGAACGAACAGTCCCGTGGGTTCCTTGTGTATCTTCAAATCGCTGGCTAACATGCCCAGAAAGTGCGGGTCGTCGTTTTCATAACAGCTTACGGAAGCAGCTTTGATGACAGATGCGCCGCTCTGATCTTTTACGGCATCGATAACTTCGATCTCAAATGTTGTGATGTACCACAACCGGTCACCGTCGGCAATGCTGACGGTGTTTATATTTTTTGCTGTACCGTATATGATCGTGCGGTCGCTGTTCCTGCACATATCCGCATATTCATCCGGAGGGTAAATGTCACCGTTATCTCCGCAAAACGCCTTTTCCGATGTTGATACCCGAACGGCGCCGGGCATTGAAAAAATGTTTATTTTACCGTCCGCGTTGAACTCATACCTTTTGCCGTGCGATATTATTGCAAAAACCACCGCTGCGCTCAATAGCAGGAAAACAGAAGCCGCACGGATAATTGACTTGCGATAGTTTTTCTTCTTTTTACCGTTGTATGACTCGGCAAAAGCGATCAGACTGTCATCTATCTGCGTCATTCCCACTAACAGATCTTCGCCTCTCATAATGCATATCCCTCCTTTTGCAGCCTAAGCTTCAATTCTTTTCTTGATCTGTGCAAGGCGGTTTTTACTTTGCTTTCCGATACGCCGGCTTTTTCGGCTATCTCCGCAATGCTCTCCATATACCAATACCGCCTTATGAAAATAAACCTTTTCTCATCGGTCTGACCGTACAGAAAATGATTTATTATTCTGCATAGTTCTTTGTAATCAGCATATTCCTCCGCGTCATTGGGAGTCGGGAGACATTCCTCAAGCTCTTTTGACAGTTCAATGTATTGAACGTACCTTTTTTGGAATGCCGCTTTCTGCATACATCAAGGCAAAGGTGCCTTGTGATCTTCGCCAGGAAAGGGAAGAGGTATTCGCTCGGGTCATTGGGCGGTATCAGCCGCCATGCTTGTATGTAGGTGTCGTTTTCACATTCCATGGCATCATCGTGATCATTCAGAATACCCTGTGCGATGTTGCGTATGCGAACGCCGTATTTCAGCGATGTCTGTCTTATCGCTTCTTCATCACGCTCAAAATACAGACCTACGATCTGCTTGTCATTCAACTTATGCGCCTCCTTTTTGTGTCTTCACCTCTTATAGCGAAAAAAATAAGGTCATGGTTACATCATGGGCGGATATTTTTGTTTTATTGGATAAGTAAGCTTTCGGAAAATGCCTTAAAAATATTTTCCAAAAATTTTGAGATTTCATATTGCGATTCTATCACAAATATGTTATAATATAAATGTAATAAATTAGCCGAGAGAAAACAGACAACGACCCCGCGTCAACAATGTGCGTTAATGTTATTGATGCTGAGTTGTTCTCGCGTGATCGTGCAAAGTGCAAGCGAGAATATTTGGCAATCGACAGGCACATAAAGATGTGGGGAAGTCCCGCGTCTTTATGTGCTGTTTTGTTTAATGAAGCATCGGTGTCCTGCACCCGACCATTTGATTCAGGAGGTATACCAATATGAAAAAAATAATTTTGGCTTCGGTTTTCATTTTTCTTTGCATATCGGTAATGTCATGTAACAAAGCGGAACAGAATGGCACAGGGGCTTTTTCAACAGCGAGCGGAGCGACCGAAGCGTCAAATAATGACGGCGGTCGGAATGATGACCGTCAGGTCCCGTATTCGATCCCGTTTTCTTCAACAGCCGATATCAACGATTTTCTCGAAGCGGCAAGGGGGAGTTCCGCTCAATATGACCGGTACGTTCAAGAGCGTGCTCTGAACGCCGCTGTTAAGCAGACTCAAGCCAAAAGCATAGCTGACAATATCAAAATGAATGATATACTTGTCACCAAATCGAACTTTACAGTTGAAGAATTTGGTGCAACATATTATCTTGACAGAAACGAACTTGACTTGGTCTATAAAGTGAACGGTGTGCGTTACAGATTTATATACAGATATAACGATTCCACGACTCAGGAACGCACTGCGGCTCCGGTTTCGGAGAACATAATTCTGGGGACATATCGCGTTGATCTGTACCGGGGCGACCACTGCTTTGTCGGAGAAACGACCACTGACGGCACAACCGTACAGATCGTTGTTTATACCGAAGATATCTCTAAGGTCGATTTGTCCGCGTTCGACAAGGCGGGCATATCCGAGACTGAATAAGCAAAGATAAGGTCCCGGCGAACGGAGGCAGGAGCTTTTTCGGTATACAAATGGGGCTGTTAAAAACCATGTGTTTTTAAGGCTCTATAATAAAAGTTGGGGTTTCTGCAGATAGGCAA
>ULWY01014030.1_pt1 | contig 14109 bp, 10 predicted proteins | sample 1960761 | NCBI WGS metagenome assembly ULWY01 (sample SAMEA4835824, study PRJEB28245) | human gut metagenome | biome: gut microbiome; material: fecal sample | place: Denmark | collected 2008
TTGCCTAGCTTATATTATTACTCATATTTCTCCCGATATTGTAATTCATAGGATTTCTGGGGATGCTCCTAAAGATATTTTGGTTGCTCCTAGTTGGAATTTGCATAAGAAATGGATTTTGAATGGGTTTGATAAGTTGATGAGAGAACGAGATTTGTTTCAGGGGATGGATTTTGAGTAATTTTGACAAACTCTAAAATAAACATAAAATGAACCCAAATTATTAAATTTTTCCAATAATTTGGGTTCGCTTAAATTACTTATCTTCTCTTTTATTTAGAAATTAATTCACACACAATATTACTAAATTCGGTAGGATTCTCAATATTCAATCCCTCAATCAATCTAGCACCATCATATAAAATCTTACTATATTTTTTAAGTTCTTCTTTATCATTCAAATACAAATCCTTTAATTTTTGTGCAATTGGATGATTCTCATTAATCTCCAAAATCATTTTAGCTTTAACTCCTTGATTGTTAGGCATAGAATTAAGAACTTTCTCCATCTCTGTTGAAATTTCACCCTCACTACTTAAACAAACAGGATGATCTTTTAATTTGTGAGTAAATCTAACTTCCTCAACATCTTTAATTTCATCTTTCATTAAAGTAAACATATCTTTGTTTTCTTCATTTATTTTCTTTAATTCTTCTTTTTCTTCTTTGCTTTCTAAATCAAGATTATCTGAAGATACATTTGCAAATTGTTTTTTGTCATATTCCATTAAAACTTTTAAAACAAATTCATCAATATTTTCTGTTAAATATAGTATTTCATACCCTTTTTCTTTAACTCCTTGAACTTGTGGCAACATATCAATTTTATCAATTGTTTCACCTGCTGCATAAAAGATTTTCTCTTGTCCATCTTTCATTCTTTCTACATATTCTTTTAGAGTTGTAAGATTTTTAGTTGTTGATGAATAAAATAGTATTAAATCTTTTAGATTTTCCTTATTCATTCCAAAATCATTATAGCAACCAAATTTTAATTGTGTTCCAAAGTTTTTGAATATCTTTTCATATTCTTCCCTATCATTTTTGAGCATATTTTCTAGTTCTTGCCTTATCTTTTTTTCTATATTTTTAGCAATTGTTTTTAATTGTCTATCTTGTTGTAATAGCTCTCTTGATATATTTAAAGATAGATCTGGGCTATCAATTAAACCTTTTACAAATCCAAAATAATCTGGTAATAAATCTTGACACTTGTCCATTATTAACACACCATTTGAATATAGTTGCAATCCCTTTTCATATTCTTTTGTGTAATAATCATAAGGTAAATGTGATGGAATGTATAAAAGCATACTGTAATTTATTCCACCTTCAATTGTGCTATGTATTACTTTTGCAGGTGCTTCATAGTCTGAAAATTTATCAATGTAAAACGAATTATATTCATCTTGAGTGATATCTTGTTTTTTCTTTTTCCAAAGTGGAATCATGCTATTTAATGTTTCTATTTCTTTTTTGTCTATATATTCATCTTTAGAACCTTCTTTTAGTTCTTTTCTTGTTACTTCCATCTTAATAGGGTAACGTATATAATCTGAATATTTTTTTACTATTTCTTGAATTCTATAATCTTCTAAGAATTCATCATAATTTTCTTCATCTGTATTGTCTTTAATATATAATGTAATTTTTGTTCCTACACTTTCCTTTGATGTTTCTTCTATTGTGTATCCATCAGCACCAAAAGAAGTCCATTTATATGCTATATCTTCTCCTACTTTTTTACTTTCTACTTCTATTTTTTTAGCCACCATAAATGCTGAGTAAAATCCTACTCCAAATTGACCTATTATATCTATATCTTCTTTTTTCTCGTTATTGTTTTTGAACAGATATGAACCACTTTGTGCTATTGTTCCTAAGTTGTTTTCTAATTCTTGTTTATTCATTCCACATCCATTGTCTTCTATTGTTAGAGTTCTAGCTTCTTTATTTGTTGTTAGCTTTACTTCTAGGTCATTTCTGAATATGTTTAGGTTGTTGTCTGTTAGTGATTGATAATATAGCTTGTCCATTGCATCACTTGCATTTGAGATTAACTCTCTTAAAAATATTTCTTTATTTGTGTATATTGAATTTATCATTAGGTCTAGTAGTCTTTTTGATTCGGCTTTGAATTGTTTTGTTTCCATTTATATTACTTCCTTTCCTTTGCTCTTTTGGAACCATTGGGGTCGGTTCTTTTTGGTCCCATTTTGCTCATTTGTGACCGGTTCTTTTGTGGGCTTTTTTCTTTGAGGGTATTATATATCTATTTTTTAGCAATGTCAATAGTTGAGTGCTAATTTTATTGTGTAAAAAACTTAGAATCTTTAGTTTGATTCTAAGTTCACATTCCTGCCCAATTTTTGTTCAATTACTCCACCATAATCTACAACATCTAATCCTTCAAAATCAATTATCTTTAAATTTCTACTTTCAATAAATTTTCTAATGTTGCAATAATAATCAATCTTATCTAAATCGCCAAAAACAACGATATTATCACCTATTCTTGAAATCGCTCCACCAATAAATCCATTCTTTTGGCTATACTCTCCATTCTCATTTAATAATTTTATATTAGGAATATAATCTAAAAACAACATGTCTATTCCTCTATTTTTTAAACTATTATATAATCCTTTATCACTCAAAATAATGCTATTTTCATCAATAACTGCAATAGAACAATTGCTATATCCTTGCTTTACATTTATCAATTCAAAATTATTCTTCTCTAGTTCTTGAATAATTTTACTATCAGTATGTTTAAAATTATGTATTGCCTTATTTCCAACTATACAAACATTGTATTTAATGTCATTAGGGTAATCATAGCTAATCATTGTTTCTCCTGATATTAATATGTTTTCATCATTATTTAATTTATTTTTTAACATTTTGTAGGCTGATTTTTCAACTATAACTTTGTCTTTTATTTTACAAGCAAAAATATCAACATGAGATGAAATCTCAGGATATACGTTGGTACTCTTTTTTATTTCAATAAGTTCATACCCTAAATTTTTCAGAGTTTGTTTTTCGACATCTCTCATTCTTTCATCAATTAATAAATATTTCAAAATTCCACCTCATTTAATCATTAAGTTTCTTCAATTACTAAATTGTCCTTATATTACTCCACACTCTTCAAACTCTCAATCATATCAATTTTCTTAAGAGCAAAATAAGTTGCAATATTCACAATTAAAGTAAACACAATAGTAATTAAACTTGCATAAACATAACTAATAGGTTTAATAGTCTTACTAAATCTAAGCATATTAATCTCACAAGTACCCATCAAATAATAATTCAAGAAATATCCTCCGACAAGCCCCAACGCAATTCCGATAATTGTCAAAATAACAGTTTCTCTTGCAATATAATCATAAACTTCTTTATCATAAAATCCCAAAACCTTAATGGTTGCAAGTTCTCTTATCCTCTCACTTATATTTACATTTGCCAAATTATATAATACTACAAATGCAAGCAATCCTGCAGAAACAATTAAAACAATTACAACATAATTAAGTAAATTCATCATATCATCAATAGATTTCATTGTTGATGTCATATTAACAATTCCCGAAACTTCGCTCATATTCATAATCTCTTTTGCCAATTTATCTTGTTTTTCGTCATTTAATTTTACATTTTGTATAAACACTACATTTGCCTTAAAATCTTTATTGTACAATTTTTTATATGTTTCTTTCGTCATATAAACATAATGTGAAACATAATTTTCAACGACGTTGGATATTTTTATATTTACCTCATTTTCATCTACATCTTTTAAGGTTAAAGTATCTCCTGCTTTAACACCCAAAAGCTGGGCTGCTTTATCTGTTAAACATATTTCGTTTTCTGTTAATTTTATAGTTTGTTTTTTATTTTTTATGTCTTTTATATTAATTATTCCATCTAATTCCTCTTGATTTTCGGGAACTATAATTTGAACATTTTCCTCATTATCTCTATTTACAGCTGTTTCTGATGTCATATATATTGATACAGCTTTTTTTATTTCATTATTTTGTGTTAATTCACTTTTAAATTCTTGCCTTTCCTCTTCTGTTAAGCTTTCTTTCAAACTAATTTGCATATCATACATAAATACATTTTCAAATTGATTTGGTATTATTTGTTTTACCGAATCTTTTACCCCGAAACCTGTTAAAATTAAAGCCGTGCAACCTAAAATTCCGATTATTGTCATAAAAAATCTTTTTTTGTATCTAAATATATTTCTTACAGTAACCTTTTGGCTAAAGTTTAGTCTTTTCCAGATAAATGGGATTTTTTCCATAATTACTCTATTTCCACCTTTAGGTGCTTTTGGTCTCATAAGTACTGATGGTGTACTTACTAGCTCTTTTAAAGTTGTATAAATTGTAGCTCCAATTATACATATACTTATTAAAATTAGTCCGATTCCACCATATTTCCAGTTAAAAGCTATTAAAATTTTGTCTGTCATTTGGTACATCATTCCATACATCATCCAAATTATTTCTGGCAAGATTACAAATCCAACACACATTCCTAAAACAGAGCCTACAATAGTTGCAATTCCTGCATATATAATATATTTCATCATTATTTGTAATTTATTATATCCAAGTGCTTTTAATGTTCCAATTTGACCTCTTTGCTCTTCTACCATTCTAGTCATTGATGTTAGAGAAATTAATGTTGCAACTATGAAAAATACTACTGGGAATACTTTGCTTATATTATCAATACTTTTGGTATCTTGAATAAAACTTACATATCCAGAGTTTGAGTTTCTGTCTAAAATATACCATTTAGGATTTTCTATTTCAGATATTTTTTCTTTTGCGTCACCTAATTTCTTTTCTGCGTCTTTTATTTGAGTTTCAAATTCTTGCTTATTTTTGTTTAATTCTTCTTCCCCATCTTGTAACTCTTGTTTTTTATTTACTACTTCTTTTTCTGCTTTCTCTATTTGACTATATGTTGTTTTCTTCTTAGAATTTAATGTCTTTTCCTGTTTAGCTATTTCATTTTTCGCCTGTTCTATCTGATTTTTAGCATTTTGGATTTCTTTTGTTCCTTCTTCAATTCCATCATCTATTTGCTTTATCCCACTTTGAACTTTTTCTTTATTTTCATTTAAAGTATTGATGCCCGCTTCTAATTGTGCCTTTTGAAGCTCATATTGATTTTTTTGTTCTTCTGGCAAACTCGCATTTTCCAATGCATTTAATATTAAATTATACTGTTTCTGTGTGTCTGCAAGAGTTTGATTTACTTGATTTAAATTATCCTCTAACTGGCTTTTTTGATTTTTCAAATTTTCAATTTGAGCATTTGCTTCCTTTTCTTTATCATTTAAAGTTTTTTCATTATTTTCAATATCCTTTTTAGCTTGAGCAATTTTGTTGTCTGCGTTTTTAAATTCGTTATCTGCTTTTTCTCTATTTTGTTTTATTTCTGATTCCGCTTCTTCAATTTTCTTTTTTCCATCTTCTATTTCTTTTGTGGCATCATCAATCTTGGTTTGACCATCTTGCTTTTTAGAATTATACTCCTCTTCTGCATCATCTAATTTTTCTTGAGCTTTTGCTACTAAAGTGTCATGTCTTTCTTTCTCTTGTTTTTCTTTTATTTGCTCGATATTTTCTTTTACTTCCTCAATATAATCCTCATATTCTTTTGAAGATGTTTCGTATTTTTTTGCATCTTTAACTGTTACATAAATATTTGTGTATATATCACTTGCATTTATATTATTCTCTGATATGTAAATATAATAGTTTATTTTACCAGAGCCAAGTTTACTTGTACCCCTATCTCTAGCTATAAAAAGTGGACTTTTAACTGTTCCTACAATTTTTAGCTCATTTGTTTTTAAATACTTAATTTTTTCGCCATCATCATTTTGAGTATCTTCTATATCTACAGTTATAGTATCTCCTATTTTCTTATTATTTGATGTTAAAAATGATTCTTCTACCAAGCATTCATCTTGATTTTGTGGCATATTTCCATTTAGTAAAATCGGCTTATTTACATCTTCTATTGTTATGAACTTCGTTATAATTTCTTTATTATCAATATCGATTTTTCCATCTATTTCATAGCTTTTGCTTACTCTTTCTACATTTTCTATTTTCGATATTTCTTCTACATCATTTGAGGTTAGTCCTAGTGTTGATAGCACTTGTATATCATATACATTTTGTTCTTTGTAGTAGTTATCTATTGTTCTTAACATATCTGGTGATGTAGCTCTTAATCCTGCAAAAAATCCTACTCCCAAAAATGCCATAAGTAAAATTGAGATAAACCTTTTGTAGGTATTTTTTATTTCTTTTACACTATTCTTTAATAATGCTTTTTTCATCTCTTTCACTCCTTAAAAATCTCTACCATTCAATATTTTCAATAGGCATAGGATTTTCATTGATTTCAATACTTTCAGCAGTACCATTTTTAAAATGAATTACCTTATCAGCCATAGGAGCTATTGCAGTATTATGTGTAATTATAATTACAGTCATTTTCTCTTTTCGACAAGTGTTTTCAAGAAGCTTCAAAATTTGCTTTCCAGTTTTATAGTCTAATGCTCCAGTAGGCTCATCACATAGTAGAAGTTTTGGATTTTTTGCTATGGCTCTTGCAATTGCAACTCTTTGTTGCTCTCCACCTGATAGTTGTGATGGAAAATTGTTTTTTCTATTTTCAAGTCCAACTTTTTCTATTACACTATCAACATCAAGAGAATCTTTGCATATTTGAGTGGCAAGTTCAACATTTTCTTTTGCCGTTAGGTTTGGAACTAAATTGTAAAATTGAAATACAAAGCCTATATCTTCTCTTCTATATTTTATTAAATTCTTTCCCTTTAAGGTTGCAATATTTTTTCCATCAACCAACACATCTCCGGATGTTGCTGTATCCATACCTCCAAGAATATTTAAAGTTGTTGTTTTTCCAGCTCCAGATGGACCTACAATTACAACAAGCTCTCCTTTTTCTATTTGAAAATTTGTATTATCTAAAGCTTTAATTGTAATTTCTCCCATCTTGTAGTTTTTATTTACATTTTTAAATTCTATATAAGACATTTTATTTAAGCCTCCTTTAACTAATCATTTGTTTTACATAAGTGGTGCAAATAATCTAAGTACTGCTTGCCACACACTTTTTAGCAATTTTGGCATAGCTTCTTTTTTGCTTACAAAATGCGATTCTCCAATAGTATCTACTAAATCCTTTTTTACATCTTTAATTACCTCTACATCTTGCATAAAAATTCCACATTCAAAATGTAAATACAAACTTCTATAATCTAAATTTATAGTTCCAACTGTTGCAATATTATCATCAGATACAAAAACCTTGCTATGTACAAATCCAGGCGTATATTTATAAATTTTTACACCATTTTTTATTAAAGTTTCAAAATATGATGTCGTTAAACTATATACTATTTTTTTATCTGGTATGCCTGGAACAACAATTCTAACATCAACCCCTCGTTTAGCTGCCAGAATAAGCGAATTTATCATATCGGTGTCTATTATTAGATATGGTGTCATAATATACACATATTTTTGTGCTTGATTTATAATATTAAGATAGACATTTTCTCCTACAATTTCATTATCTAAAGGAGTTTCTCCATAAGGAATGGTGTATCCATTTTGTTCTAGGTTTTCTTTTGAAAAGTCGTATTTGTATTTTTTATAATCTTCATCATCTTTTCTATATGAATTCCACATATTTAAAAACATTATAGTAAAATTCCATACAGCTTCTCCTGTTATTTTTATGCCATTATCTTTCCATTTTCCATAAGGATGTTCTAAATTTATATATTCATCTGCTAAATTCATTCCGCCAGAAAATACTGTTTTTCCATCAATAATCATCATTTTACGATGATCACGGTTGTTCATTATTACACCTAAAAATGGATTTAATTTGTTAAATGCTATACATTTTATTCCTTTTTCTTTCATTTGTTTAGGATATGATGTAGGTAACAACGCAATACATCCCATATCATCATAAATAAGCCTTACATCAAGCCCTTCTTTAGCCTTTTCCTCTAGTATTTTTAAAATCTCACTCCACATAGTGCCATTTTTTATTATAAAATATTCTAAAAATATAAATTTTTTTGCATTTTTAAGCTCTTTTAACATTTCGGGATATGCAAGTTCTCCTAATTTGTAATAATTTATATTGTTATTTTTTGTTACAGGAAAATTTAGATAATTCATTAGATAATTTATTTTACCATTATTTTGACTTTCTATCTCTTTTTTTATTTTTTCATCTTGAATAAAATATTTATTTCCTTTTTCCTCACTTTGCTTAATTGCTTTTAGTACTTTACTTTTATGCAAATTTCCACCAATCACAATATAAAGCAGTGCACCAACTATTGGAAATAACATTATAATTATTATCCAAGGTAGGTCTTTACTTAGACTTTTACTTTCTTTTATTATTCCGTAAAACTAATAGAATACTTAATATTGAGTAAAATGTTTCTATTACCGCAATTTTCTGTCCAAAAAATATTAGTACTGATAATGATAGTAATATTTGAATTATTACTCCTAAAGCTACTATTAAGCCTCTTTTTATTGCTCTTCTCATTCTTATCACCTTCTCATTTTTATAGTGATATAATATCATATTTATATTTCATTTGCAAATAAAAAAAATTATTATATTTCGTAAAAGGACCGTTTCTTTTCGCGAAAAGAAACGGTCCCAATGGAAAAAGAAACGGTCTTATTAAAAAAAATTATATAATTTTAAAATTCATTCTAACTTTAAACAAATCTCCATCCAAAACCAAATCAAACTTTCCGTCTTGAAGAGTAGTTAAATTCTGTGCAATTGATATTCCAAGTCCACTTCCCTCAGTGGTTCTTGAGCTTTCTCCTCTAACAAACCTTTGCATAAGCTCATCAGCAGAAATATTTAATTTATCTTTAGATATATTTTTTATAGCAATATTAACATCATCTCCGAAAACACCAATATCAATATATACTCTAGAGTTTTCCAAAGCATATTTAGAAATATTGCTAAATAAATTTTCTATAATTCTGTACATATATCTGCTATCGGCAAAAATAAAGATTTCATTTTGCTTGCAATCTATTATAGTATTTAATCCTTTTTTACTAAATTTATCCTCAAATTCTCCCACAGCTTGCCTTATTAATTCTATTACATTTATCTTTTCTTTTTTCAAAGACACATTTCCTGTTTGTATTTTAGATGCTTCTATCAAATCTTCTGTAAGCCTTTTTAATCTTTGTGACTTGCTATATATAATTTCTATATATTCATTTGCTTTTTCATTATCAATTTTTTCATTTTTTAGCAAATCTGTATAATTTATTATTGATGTAAGAGGTGTTTTTATATCATGTGAAACATTTGTTATTAATTCTGCTTTCAATCTTTCGCTCTTCATTCTTTCTTGTACAGCTGTTTCTATTCCCTCTGAAATATTATTAATAGATGTTGCAACATTTTGAAATTCTGATGAAAATTCATTTACATCCAATGGCAATTGATTATTTCCATCTCTTACTTCTTCTATTTTCTTTTCTATTTTTGAACACTCTTTGAAAAATATAATTGTCCTATACATTATGTAGCCATATAATGCAATTATCAATATAACACTAAGTGCACCTCTAAAAATAAGCATTATCAAAAATGTAATAAATCCAATTAATAAAAATACTAATATTACTTTTGCCGTAGTTCCTATAGAATATGAAATATTTTTTAAAAGTACATCTTTAAACCAGTAAAAAATTTTACCTATTATTGTTGTTTTCCAAAAGCTTTTTGCTTTTAATCTTCTTATAAATGTTATCATACATACACATGCAATAACATAAATAAATAATGCTACTGTAATTATTATGCTTATTCCACCAACATAGTCATTTCCTGTACTATAAAAATAGTCAGATAAAAATATAAATGGTATTACCGAAATTATAATTGCTACAAATCCAACTATCTCTAGAGGAATTTTATCAAAATAATTTAATTTTTTATCTTCTCCAATAGATACAGCTAAATATATAACCATAAGCATTGCTATTATGGAACCCATTGGAATTATAATATAACATCCATCATTTATTAATGGTACTTTTTTTAGCATATTAGAAATAGCAATTTCCTTAGAATTTTGTTTAAATTCCGCTTTATATGAACTATATATTTCAAAATCAGTACAACTTGTTTTATAGTAATTTTTCTCATTATCTTCTATCATATAATATGTTTTTGTAAATGTGCTTAAACATCCCGTGCTTATTCTTTTTATGGAATCATTTGTAGAGTTCACAAGTCCATTTTGGATATTTACATTTTCGTATCCTTGAAGATTTTGTATGTATTCTTTTATGCTATCAATAGTATTTAGTTCTTTGCTTATTTCAATATTTGTTATGGCTTTATTGTTATAAATAACAAGATATTTAAAATCTTTTACATTACTATTGTATAATTGCCTATTTGTATAATATATTATATTTTCGCCATCTTTTATATTGTAATAATTTTCATTATTGTATATTAAGTCATTACAAACATTAGATAAATCATCTATATATGATGTTACAAATGGGCTTGAAGCATAATATTTGCTTTCATTAAAATCTGTTCCATTTTTTACATACACTGCAAATATTGACAAAATAACTGCGATTATGCAAATCGGTATACATAAAAAACTTATAGCTTTGAATATTGTTGATTTTTTCATAAACATTCCACCTTATATCCTACTCCCCAAATAACCTTTAAGTATCTTGGTTCTTTTGGGTTTATTTCTATTTTTTCTCTTATATGTCTTATGTGTACGGCAATTACATTATCTGATGCAAAATAGTCATCTTTCCAAACCTTTTGGTATATATCTTCAATTGAATATACCTTGCCTTTGTTTTCTGTTAAAAATTTTAAGATATTATATTCTGTTGGCGTAAGTTTTATTTCTTTTCCATCTATTGTAACTTTTTTTAAGTCGTCATTGATAATTAATCCACCATTTTTTATTATGTTTTTATTATTTGCTTCTTCTGTTTCAAAATTTGTGTATCTTCTAAGTAAAGCATTTACCCTTGCAATTAGTTCTGCAGGGTTAAATGGTTTTGTTATATAGTCATCTGCACCAAGGTTTAAACCATGTATTTTGTCTATATCCTCAGATTTGGCAGAAAGTAAAATTACTGGTATATTTTTGTCTTTTCTTATTTCTGTTAGTGTTTCTATTCCATCTTTATTTGGCATCATTATGTCTAGAATTATTAGGTTGATATCATTTTGTTTTATTTGTTCTAATGCCTCTATTCCATCATACGCCTTAAATATTTGGTATTTTTTTCTTTCTAGGTATATTTCTATTGCTTTTACTATTTCTTTGTCATCATCTACTATTAGGATGTTTTGCATTTTTTGCCTCCTTTGGGACCATTGGGGTCGGTTCTTTTTGGTCCCATTTGCTCTTTTGGGACCGGTTCTTTTGTGAACATTTTTATTATAACAGATATTTTGTTAAGATAAAAGAGAGATTTTATTAAGATTTTGTTAAGATTTTAGGCTATCAACAACTCAAGCCCAAATAGTCATCAAAAATTGATCTACCATTTGGGCTTTCTTCATTTCATTACATTAATCCATTAATTTCTAATATTTTTTGAATGTCTTCATTATTAAACAGTGTAACAATATTAACATCCTTATCCATTTCAATTTTTCTGTGTGCTACCATTTCACAGTATGCAATAATACTTCTTTCCGCACTACTATCGTAATGTTCTTTAAGATAATCTGAATAGTATTGTGGCAAAACTATCAAACTATCACTTTCCGAAAATTCAAAAATCTCATCAGGTCTTATTAATTTGAATATTCTTCTATCCTGCTTTGTTACGTGAATTATAGAAAAACCATAATATGTTAATTCTTTTACACTACACGTAGGATGGACTAATGCCACTGTATTTATCTTTTTTGAAAATTCTTCTTCATCTTTCAATTCATTATTTTGTCCTTCAAGATATTTTTGATAATTTTTTTGAATCTCATCTAATTTTAGAATTCGTTTCTGTAATAATTCTACAGCTTGTCTAAGTTCTTTTATCTCTTCCGAAAGTTCTTTAATTCCCACTTGAAACTCAGTTTTCTTTTGGTCGCATGTTTCTATATAATTTGAACTTGCTATAATCCTGCCTTTTATTCCAAGGATCTTACTTACTTGAAAACTATTAATTTCTTGCCTGCTGTACTGTTCGATTAAATTAATTCTATCCCGGAACATAGTTTCAATGATATTGTTTCTCGCATCTGCATCAAAAATCTCAAACAAATTTTCAAAAGGTGCATTTTCTATCATTGTTGGTGTCGTTTTTGAATTTTTTTTAGATTTTTTTCTCATAATGTAATCCTTTCCCTTTCTGATTTTTTTGCCAAATTAAGCAATTGACCAAATTATAGCACTCTTTATATTTTATGTCAATTTAATTTCAACCTAAAAATAGACCATTATTCAAATATTTCTTTCAAAATAATGGTCCATTTAATATATTACAAAGTTATAACCTTATGACATTTCCTACTTTCCTTAACATCAATAACCCTTTGATTACTAGAACCTTTCCATTCTAAAGTAGGATTTTTTTCACTCTCAACAAATTGTCCATCAACAAGAACATCAATATAATTCATAGCATCTTTATTTTCCAAATCTCTATCAAATTTATATCCTGACCAAGCCCAAATATTTTTATTTGGATATTTTTCCTTAAATGCTTTAACAAGTTTTGTTGTTCCTTCAATGTTGTTTGGATGCATTGGTTCTCCACCTAGGATAGATAAACCTTCTACATTTTCATTATCACATAATTCTAGTACTCTGTTTATTGTTTCGTCTGTAAATTCTTTTCCACCTTTAAAATCGTGTGTTTCTGGGTTAAAGCAATTTTTGCAATTAAATGCGCATCCTTGCATAAATATTGATACTCTAACTCCGGGTCCATTTGATATATCCATTTTTCTTATTTTGTTGTATCTCATTTTTATCTTCCTTTCTTTTTTCGTATTGGGGACGGCTTTTTTTGGAAAATGTCCCAAAAAGAACCGGTCCCAATGGGGCAAAAATTACTCATCATCCTTATTATCAAGATGTAAAACTCTTTCCTTGATTTCCTGTGTTCTACCCTTATTCCAGAAATTACTTCCAATATATCCACAAGTACGTCTTGCAACATTTAAAGTATCGTGATCTCTGTTACCACAATTAGGGCAATACCATTCTAGGTTATCATCTATTAAAATTTCTCCTGTATAACCACATTTTTGGCAGTAGTCTGATTTTGTATTTAATTCTGCATACATAATATTGTTATATATAAATTCGATTACTTGTAAAACAGCTTCTATGTTGCTTTGTAGGTTAGGTGTTTCAATATATGAAATTGCTCCACCCGGACTTAATCTTTGGAATTCGCTTTCAAGTTTTAACTTAGAAAATGCATCTATATCTTCAAATACAGGAACATGATATGAATTTGTTATATAGTTTTTATCAGTAATTCCTTTTACAACTCCAAATCTGTTTTTCAAACATTTTGCAAATTTGTATGTTGTTGATTCTATTGGTGTTCCATATACACTATAATCTATATCTTCTTTTTCTTTCCACTCTTTACATTTATCATTTAATCTTTGCATTACCTCTATTGCGAATTCTTTGCCTTTTCCATTATCAGTATGGCTATGTCCGGTCATGAATTTTACACATTCATAAAGTCCTGCATATCCAAGTGATATTGTCGAATAACCACCATGAAGTAATTCGTGTATACTTGCTCCTTTTGGAAGTCTAGCTAGTGCTCCATGTTGCCATAAAATTGGCGCAACATCACTTGTTGCTTTACTTAGTCTTTCATGTCTTAATTGCAGAGCTCTATGGCATAATTCTAGCCTCTTGTCCATTATTTTCCAGAATGCATCCATATTTTTGTCTGATGATAATGCAGCATCTACTAAGTTTATTGTTACAACACCTTGGTTAAATCT
>ULWY01065377.1_pt1 | contig 14047 bp, 10 predicted proteins | sample 1960761 | NCBI WGS metagenome assembly ULWY01 (sample SAMEA4835824, study PRJEB28245) | human gut metagenome | biome: gut microbiome; material: fecal sample | place: Denmark | collected 2008
GCCCGATGCCGCCGCCCAGCCCGCAGGCGACCCGCGCCGCCTGCTCCTGCGTCAGCCCCGCAATGTCCGCATAGGTCATCAGCACCGCCTGAGCGCAGTTCACCCCGGATGCAAACAGGCGAACCGCCGTCTTTTCTCGTTCTGAAATCGCCATTTTATTGTGCCGTAATCACTTTCAGCGTGTCGCGCAGTTTGTCGTAGACGTTTGTCTTGTAGGTGTCGGTGTACCCTGCCGGGTAGGTGAGGTGGACGGTGTAGAGCACGTTATCCTTGTAAACCGCCGCAATGCGCCCCGCGATTTGCAGATTGCCATCCAGCGTCGCGGTGTAATTGGCGTATACGCCCGTTGCGCCGAGGAACAGCCCCTTGCGCGTCGCCGTGTTTGACGGGCTGAACTTGGGGTAATTCGCGTTGCGGAGGTTCGTCAGCATGGACTTGACTTCCGTCGTCAGCGAATCGGTGGTGTACTCAATGCTCGTGCTGTTTGCGCGGATGACGAGGGTCGCCGCGTAGCCCGTCGCCCAGTCAGGACTCTGGAGTTTGTAGCTGTTTGCCTCGGACGTATCCACCACCCAGCCAGCCGGGCCTTCAAACGTCAGATTCAGGTTCGACGCGGTGTAGGTCTGGTAGGTGAAGGACAGCGCCGGCAGGGGCGTGGGGGTCGGTTTGTCGATGGGGTCAATCACGACGGGCGTCGCGCCGGAATACTGCCCGGAAATGACCGGAATGGGCGTATTCGTGGGGGGAGGCGTGACGAGCGTCGGCAGATGAATTTCCTCCGGCGTGCTGGCAGCGTCGCCCGTGTAGTCGTCCTCCTCGGACGCGGGGTCGTAATCCGCCGGAAGGCTGCTGCCGGCGGTATTCGTGCTGGATGTGTTTGCCGCCCCCTGCGTGTTCGCCGCCCCCTGCGTATTGACGTTATACTGCGTCTTCGGTTCAGATGCGCAGCCCGCCAGCAGAACGAGGCACGCGCTCAGCAGAAGCACTGTCCGAAAGCACTTTTTCATCGTGATTCCCTCCTTATGGTTGTTATCCTGGCCTTAATTCAAAAACGATTGAAACACCCGTTTTCTTGCAAAAGAATGCGGATGACGTCATTCCGCCCCGTCAATCTCCTGATACTTCGGGTGATAAATCCGCCGGTCAAGGCTCCAGACCTTCTCCGAGAACGCACCCTCCGGTACGCGCGCGAGAATCCCCTGCATTTCGTTCATCTTCGCGTCCAAATCGTCGATGCGCGCCAGCACCTCCGCTTCGGGGAACATCGGCGCCTTCGGGCTGCCGTATTCCGGGATGCTGTGATGCGAGAGCACCATGTGCTCCAGCAGCAGCACAATTTCCCCGGATACGCCCACGTTCTTCGCCGCTTCCTCAATCCGCGCCACGCCGCGCACCAAATGCCCGATCAGCAGCCCGTCCGCGGAATAATCGCTCACGCTGCCCGTTTCGTCGCTGATCATTTCCGTCGTCTTGCACAGGTCGTGCAGGATAACGCCCGCGTAGAGCAGCTCCGCGTTCAGGAACGGGTACGCCGCCACGACGTGCCGCGCCAGATTGAGCATACTCGTCGTGTGGTGGAGCAGGCCGGAGCGTTCCGCGTGGTGCAGCCGCTGTGCCGCCGGGAACCATTCCAGCTTGTCGCCCGTCAGTCGAAGCATCTCGCGCACGATTTTCTTCAGTCCCTCGGACTGGAAGGTATCAATCGTGTCCTCGATGTCCTTGCGCATCACTTCAGGCTTTTCGGGCGCACACGCGACCAGCTGCGCCATGTCCACCTCGTCCTGCGGCAAGGCGGCGCGCATCCGCTCAATGCGGAGCTGCTTGCGGCTGTTGTACTCCTGCACCAGCCCCTGCACTTTGATGACCGAGCCTTGCTTGGGCACGTCCATCAGCTGATTCCAGTCCCAGTATTTGCAGTTGATGTCGCCCGTTTTATCCGCGAGGGTGAGGTCGAGGTACGAGCCGCCCTTCTTATCCGTCCGCGCATCCGCAGAGCGAACGAGCAGAAATCCGACAAAGCGGGCGTTGGTTTCCAGCTGATTGACTGTCATGGGTGATTTTCCTCCGATGGATGAAAATGGTTGAGGATTTTGGAATCCTCATAGTCGTTAGTAGTCGGATTTTCAGGTTCACAAACTAAATAACTTGCGATAAAAAACAAGTATGCAGAAGTGGACTGCCGAAGGAGTCCAGAGGGCGATCGGAAAGCCCTCTGGTACTATGCCAAAGCACTGTTTGGAAAGAGAAAACAGCTTGGCATAGCAAGATGCAGCAAGTCAGAAAGGCGCATCCCCGCCGTTCTCTCCCCCCATCGCCGAGGGCGGCAAATCCGTGTACGTCGTGTATTCGCTCAGCCACGCGACCTTCACCGTGCCCAACGGGCCGTTTCTCTGCTTCGCAATGATGATTTCACCCACGTTCTTGTCCGCCGTTTCGGGGTCGTAGTAGCCCTCGCGGTGGATGAACATGACGACGTCCGCGTCCTGCTCAATGGAGCCGGAGTCGCGCAGGTCGGACAGCGCGGGACGCTTGTTGTCGCGCGTCGTCGATGCACGGGAGAGCTGCGCGCAGGCAATCAGCGGCACTTTCAGCTCCAGCGCAATCGCCTTCAGCTGGCGGCTGATTTCGCTCACCTCCAGCTGACGGTTCTCGGTCTTGCCGTCGGCGTGCATAAGACCCAGATAGTCCACGATGATGAGGTCAAGCCCCTTGTCCATCATCAGGCGGCGGCAGCGCGAACGGAGCTGCGTTGGCGTGATGCCCGCCGTATCGTCAATGTAAACAGGGGAGTTCGACATGGGGCCGATGGATTTCGCCAGCTTTATCCAGTCCTCTTCACGCAGGGTGCCTTGGCGGACGCTCTGCATGTTGACGCGCGCGTCGGAGCAGAGCATACGCAGGGCAATCTGCTCGCGCGGCATTTCCAGCGAGAATACGGCGACGCTTTTGTTCGCGTAGAGTGCGGCGTGGGTGGCGATGTTCATCGCGAAGGACGTTTTGCCCATGGACGGGCGCGCGCCGATGATGATGAGTTCGCCGCCGTGCAGACCGGTGAGCATGTTGTCCAGCAGGGTGAAGCCGGTCGGCACGCCGGAGACGCGCCCCTTGAGCTTCGCCAGCTCCTCGATGTTGGCGTAGGTGTTGTACAGCACGTCGCGGACGTGGACGAGGCTCTCGCCGGATGCGCGGTTCATCACGATGTCGAAAATCGCCTTTTCCGCGTGTCCGAGCGTCTCCTGCAGGGGATTCTGCTGGCTGTAACACTCCTGCGAAATCTCCTGCGACGCCTTGATGAGCTTGCGCAGGGTGGACTTTTCGGACACCAAGGTGATGTACGCCTTGACGTTCGCGGTCGTCGGCACGAAGCTCATCAGCCGCATGAGGTACTCCGTGCCGCCGATGCCTTCCAGCGTCCCACGGCGGGTCAGCTCCGCATCGACGGTCACGAGGTCAATCGGGCGCTGCTGATGGTGCAGGGCAATCATCGCCTCGAAGATTTCGCGGTGCGCCGGCTGATAGAAATCGTCGGTGGACAAGGCTTCCGCCGCCTGCAGCACCGCGTTTTCATCCTGCATCATCGCGCCCAGCACGGACTGCTCCGCTTCGACGCTATTGGGCGGCGTCACGCCACGAAATTCTGACATAAACCTCTTTCAAGGGCGCTGCCCTTGACCCGCCAAAGGGTCTTCGACCCTCTGGACTCCCTTTCGCGCGATTGAGTTGGTGACCTCTGCATACAGGTTTCGCGTGCAGCTTCCAGAGGGCAATGGAAACGGAGAAAGTCCGCGGTCGCCTTCTGGACTCCTTCGCGTGCACTCCCATGTTACTGGTTGGGTTATGTTAGTTGGGGAAAACGGAAGGTTCACAAACTATAACAAGTTTCGGTAAAAATCAAGTATGAGAGTGTGCACCCGAAGGTTTCCAAAGGGCGATCGGAAAGCCCTTTGGTCGCCTCCGCAGAGGCGAAACCCCTGCTGCAAACAAAATCCATTATAATAGGAAGAAAACCTTCCGGCAGACCGGGAGGGCAGCCCCCCGGCGGTGACTGCCTTACTTCACCGCCGCCGCTTCCACATGCACAACCATCTTCGCGGAGATGTCCTTGTACAGGCGCACCTCAATCTCCACATCGCCGACGGCGCGGATGTTCTCGCACTTGATGTCGCGCTTGTCCACCGCAACGCCGTGCTGCGCCTTCAGCTGCTCGGCAACTTCCGCGCTCGTAATCGAGCCGTACAGCCGCCCCTGCGCGCCGCACTTCACCGACATGCTGATGACCTTGCCACGCAGGGCGTCCGCCTGTGCCGTCGCGTCGGCGCGGCGCTGGGCTTCGCGCTCGGCTTCTGCCTTGCGCATCTTCTCAACGCCCTTCATCGCGCCGGGAGTCGCTTCCACCGCCAGCTTCTTGGGGAACAGGAAGTTGCGCGCGTAGCCATCCGCCGCATTCACAATCTGATCCTTCTTGCCAACACCTTTCACATCTTCCAGCAAAATAACCTTCATAATCTGTATCCTCCTTGAATCTTAAAAATCAGAAAAATCATCGTCTTTTCGATGGCGGTCGTCGCGCAGTCCGCGCGGGTCGCGGATTTGGTCAACGCAGCCCGCGAACATCGGCAGAATCGGCACGAACAGCACCATCAGGATGCTTAGGAACCAGCGGCGGCCGCGCGTTGCACCCGCGCGTATCATGGCGAAATTCTGCGCCGAAACGCCCTGCACCGCGAAGCTCCAGAACGCCACACTGCCCAGCAGCGAAGCCGCCAGCGCAACTGTCGCGTTCGTTGTAAACAGCTGCGCCGCACTCAGAAGCAGCAGCACCGCCATGCTGATGCCCAGCGGGGTGGGCATGAACCAGCGGTCGGTGGTCGGCGTGTCCTCCGCATCGGGAAATTTGCGCCAGCACAGCAGCATCCCCAGCGAAAACGCCATGATTCCTTTGACCAGCAGGTCAGGCATGATGGATGGCAGCGTTCTCTCAATCGTTGCGCGCAGGCTCCATTCCAGCTGCTGCAGCACATCCTCGGACAGCCACGGCAGCACGTTTCCGCCCGTCAGCGCTGCGAGACTTTCCAGCGCTGCCGTGCGTTTTGCATCCAGCGCCGCCAGCCCGGACACATACGCGGAATACAGCACCTGCGGGCGCGTCCGCGCGTTCATCATGACATGCAGAATGTCATAGGACAAGCCCTCATACAGGTCGCCGTACGCCTGATAGCGCTGAAGGAGCATTATCAGCAGCGCGACGACGGCGGCGAAGCAAATCACCGCCCAATACATTGCCATGCGCGATTTGCGGAAGGCGCCGGGCGGCAGGAACAGCATCAGCGCGCCGCCGAAGAGCCAGACGCAGGCGGACGGAATGAGCAGCTTCGGCAGGAGGAGCAGCAGAGAAGAAAATGCGCCGATGACGAGCAGCGGGATGCTGATGCAGAGCAATGTCTGAAAGATTGGCGCGTTGCGGGTCGGCAGGGGCAGCTCCCCCGTGAGGGAGAGCAGCGAAAAAGGCATGAACAGCAGCAGAAGCACCGCCAGCGGCACGCTGCGCAGGCTAAATGTCAAAGCGAATACGATACAGATGCCCATCATGTACCAATCGGGCTTGCTGACTTTGGCTTTGCCGTACATGCTGTCCTCACCTCCTTGTGTAGGCTCATCCATCTTCCTATTGTACAGCACAATCGCCAAAAAAGCAAGCCGGGGAGGCGCGGATGCACGAAAAAAGGAAGCGCCCGTCGCAGTCGCTTCCTTTATATATGCTGATTTTTTATTTGCCGCGCACAAGTGACTCGCGCTTTGCCAGCTCAGCCACCAGCGCTGCCGGCAGCAAATCCCGATGCGGCTCTTCCTGCGGCACAGCCCCGCGATAGACCGCCAACCTCCGCTGCGTCACCGTGTCCCAGCTGTGCAAATGGCAGATGTAATCCGGCGCTTCCGCCTTGTACTTTGCCACCTTCGCCGGATTCGCCAGCAAATCCGCCAGCTTTGCGCGCAAATCGTCGATATCGCCGCGGCGGAAGGTCACGCCGTGCTCCTGAACGACGGAGGCGCACTCGTCGATGTCGCTTGTCAGCACGCAGCAGCCGTAGCTCATCGCCTCCATCAGCGAAAGGGGCATCCCCTCGACGTCGCTGGGCAGGACGTAGGTGTAAGCGTTGCTGTACAATTCCGCCAGCAGCCGCCCCTGCACAAAGCCGAGGAATATCACGCGGTCGTCGTCCTTTGCCATTTCGCGCAGCTCGTCGAAATATTCCTGCGAGTCGGACGCGCCGCCCGCAACGACCAGCTTCTTGTCCGTCGGCAGATGCTTGTACGCCTCAATCAGGTAATGTTCGCCCTTTTCCGGCACGATGCGCCCCAGATAGAGGATGTAGTTGTCCTTTTCCAGCCCGTACTGGCGAATCAGCTCCGGCGCGCACGGCTGGTAGCTCGGCACGCCGTTGGGAATCAACAGCGTCTCGCGCCCATAGGTGTCCGCAAAATACTACTTCATGCCGTGGCTCAGCACAATCAGCTCATCCGCGTGGCGCACCGCCATCTCCTCGCCCAGCTTGATGCACTTGGACGCAATGCCGTTTTGCCATTTCGCGCGCGTCCAGTCCAGCCCGTGTACCGTTACGATAACGCGCTTGCCCATCAGCTTCGGCAGCCAGCAGAACAGCGCCGGCCCTTCCGCGTGCACATGCACCACGTCATAATTGCCCAATGCCGCGCGCAGGCAGCCGAAGAAACTTGCGGAAACCGCCGCCAGCCCCTTCTTCTGGATGGTTGGGACGTACTTGAGGGTAATGCCGTCGTAACTTTCGGGCTTCGGCTGCTGCTTGTCGGTTCGGTTATAGCACGTCACGGAATGCCCCTGCGCCACCATGCGCTTGGCCAGTTCGCCCACCACAACCTCGATGCCGCCATCGCGGGACGGTACGCGCTTATGTCCGACCATGGCAATTTTCATATACTTCCGAGCCATCCCTTGCAGCCTCCTTTGTTGCTTGAAATTTCCCTTTATGCGGGGGAGAAAACCCAATCAGCAGCCCCGATGCGTTTCGTTGTGCGTTTCGGTGTCATCTGATGCGCTAATCATACCACACATGGGTTAATTGAAACGAAGTTGCATCAGTTTTCCGAAATCCTTTCGATACTCCGAGCAATTCCGAAAGTTTTCAGGAAATTTCAGGAAAATCAGCAGCGATTTTTCACAAAATGACCCGTCCATTCGCGTTTGTTTTTAACCGAAAACGATATACTTGCGGTTCAAAAAAACAGTGTTGTTTTATGTGTAAGAAAACTGCGTAACCACACGAAAAACAGGTTACATGGCGCAATGACATGCCGCGCGGACGAACACTGTCATTTTATCCACTAAATTGCCATATTTATGCTGGCCACTCTTGACATGTTGATTTTTGTTAGGTATAATTTACATATGAATAGCATCGGTGCAGCGCCTCTGGTGGATGCTGTCCGCAGCAATGGGTGTAGCCGGACGAATAGGGGAGGAGAGAAACCATGAAAACGAGTTGGCTCAATGGAAGCAAACGAATCCTGTCAGCACTGCTGATTGCGGCAGCGCTGATGTTTGGCTGGACGCCGCTGGGGGAAGGGAAGGCGCTGGCGGCGACGGATAAGGGGAAACAGTTCGCACAGGCGGCGATGCTGTTTGCGAAGACGGGGGATACGGCATTTGGCAAAGAATTGTATTCTGGAACAAATCTCTTTCTAAGCGGCGGTGCTTGGTGTGTTGCGTTTGTTGCAGTGGTAGCCAAACAGTGCAACATACCGGAAAGCGTTATCCCAAACCCAAATCTGAAAATGACGGCGGATTTATACGCTCCGGCAACAAGCAGTTTCCATCCAGTACTTCCAGCAGATAAGTATGTGGGGTCATATGCGCAGTATAAATCCCTGTATGAGGCAAACCCCAACTATACGCCGCAAGTTGGCGATATTATTGTACTTAACAGCTATAAGGATGCAGCAGGGAAAACGTATTTTTCACATTGGCAGCATGTCGGCATTGTTACAGCGTACAATCCGACTTCGAAAGTGGTGACTTTTGTTAGCGGCAACTGGGGTTCTGTTGTTACGGTAAGCAACTATAACACCACTAAAACAACGATTGAACATTGGGTAGATACAGCCACGAAGTGTGATGTTTGGTCAGGCATTTTGGGCTACTATCATATTGATTGGAGCAAAGTGACCTCAATGCGTGAACCGAACGCAGTAACAGGCATTACGCTGAAGGATGGAAACACGGAATTACCCGATGGCGCGCTTGTTACGCTTGCGCCTGGAGATACGCGCAAAATAACATCAACGGTGTCGACGGGAACATCAGCTAAAGCGTTTTATCCTGACCCTGATAAGGGTGTTTACCGCCAGCAGGGAAAGATGACGCTTAATACGAGCTATACTGGTCTCTACTGGAAGAGCAGTGACACGTCCATCGTCAAAGTTGACCGCAACACGGGACTTCTGACGGCGGTCAAAAACGGTACGGCAACTATCACAGTTTATGCAATTGCAGACGGCAAGCGTACACGCAAAGATGCCGTCAAGACGAGCTTTAATGTGTATGTGGATGACAACTTGCCCGTCACGCGCGAATGGTATCCCTACGAAACGCAGAAGAGCATCGAACTGCGCACGACCCCGACGTACAGCAGCAACAACCTCTATGGAACGATTTTTGCAGGGACGGAATTGCAGATTGACCTGCTGCATGTGACCAAGGCAGTCGTGAACAGCAAGACGTACTGGTATGCGCCGGTGCAGGTGAACGATGATGAAGTGGTCTACTGCGACATCAGCGACCAGTCGGTGATTCGCCCGATGCGTGCGCCGAGCGGAAACGACTGGTGGAAGTATAAGGTTGTTTGGAAAGACGGCGTGAACATCCGCGCTTTCGCTAACTCTTATCCGAAAACAAACATTGTCACAAAGATTCCAACGAATGATACGGTTGAACTTGACCTCAATCACACAATGCGCGAGCCGGAATACGGCGACACGTGGGCATTTGCGCGCTACAAGCAGTCTGATGGTTCGTACGTTTACGGCTGGTGTATCGAGAGCGACAGCAACTACATGCAGAAACAGGGCAAACAGCAAATGTGGGTGGACTACATTACGCCCACTTATCATACATTTAATGTCTATGATGCACCATCCTCGTCTGCAAACGTCATTGGTCAGGTGACGAAATCTGCGTTCAAGATGGATGCAACAGGCATCACTGTTGAAAGCGGCGAGGATGCGTTCTGGGCATACTGCACCGACTACACAGACTCTGATGCGCCAGTGTATGCCTATCTGAAGATTGACAAGCCGGATGCAGCAGATTTCAACGCGTTCTGCAATGAACCGGACAACATTGCATGGAGCCGCTATGAGGTGAGTGGGGGCTATGAGGCTTATGCTTATAATCTGCCGCATGAAGATAGCCCGCTTGTGGCGACTTTCCAAACTGGTTCGGCCATTTGGATTGATGAAAAACAGAAGATTACAACGGAAAGCGGCATAGTGCTTGCTTTTGGAAAAGCAACGGATGAAAATGGCAAGTCCTATACGGCGTGGTTTGACATTACCAGGACGGGCGAACCCTTGCAGAAGAAACAGGATGGCATTGTTGAAGGCCTTTCTGTCCGCGGTGAAAGCAGCACATATACACTTTTCAGCGGCCACGTTTCTTGGAATACGGCATCACAATATGCGGTCTCTATGGGAGGCCATCTGGCGGTTATCAACGACGCAAAAGAAGAAGAATTGATTCAGTCCACCCTGATGAGTACGCAAAAGGGGACGGCATGGATTGGTGGGCACGCAACCAGCGATGGGGGCGACTGGAAATGGTCGAATGGTGATGCACTCAACTATTGGAAACTGAGCGCAAGCCCGAACAATGCAAATTCTGCAGCCGCGCTGTATTACCAGTCAAGCACGGAATGCGGGTGGAAAGCCTACCGTGACTGCGCGAACCCCTACGTTGACAGCTTCATCGTCGAGGTGGAGGAAACGCCACGCGCATGGTTTACCTACCGCACGAAGGCGAAGCTCAACATTCGCAAGTCGCAGAGCATTTCCGGCGCTGTCGCGACCACAACGGCGGTGGGCGATTACCTGACCATTGACCTGCTGAACGTCGCAATGGACAGCAATAAGAAGTACTTCTTTGCGCCTGTGCTGATGTCGGACGGCTCGATTCTCTACTGCAACATCGGCGATAAGACCGCTATCGTCCCCGACCTTGAACCCGATGAACCCGCGTGGACGCAGTACAAAGCACTCAGCAGCCTCTACGTCCGCACCTTCCCGAACGCTTGGTGCGATACGGGCGTGCTGAAAACGCTGAGCAAAAACACCATTCTGGAGCTGGATGTCAGCCACAAGCTGCGCGACCCGCGCTTCGGCAACGACTGGGCATACGCGCGCTACAAGCAGTCCGACGGCACCTACCTCTACGGCTGGGTGATTGCTGCGGACACCTACGTCGAGCAGGTGAAGCAGACCCCCGTTTGGTACGACTACTTTGCGAATCCGGGCAGCACGGTGTATGTCTACAAGACGCAGAATGTGGATGACACGATTGTCAAAACGTACACATCCGGCAGCAGTTTCCAAGTGGACGTGAACAACATGCGCCAAGACCAGAACGGCTACCTCTGGGCGCCTGTGGCGGATAGCACGGGCAAGGAACTGGGCTATACCGACCTCTCCGCGGTGCACGCAGGGAGCAAATCAGCGGCGATTCCGGATGTCTACTGCCAGTCGGGCTGGAAATACGCCTATGTGCTGGAGGATGGCTTGGACGTGCTGGCTGCTCCGAATGAAGCGGCTGCCCTCGTCAAGCACATGAATTACACGGACAATTTCTGGTTTGATGATAATAAATGCTATACTGATGCGAAGGGGCGCGTCTGGACGTGCATTTACGCGCAGAAGGATTATGGTGAAATGGCGGATGGCGGCTGGGTGATGCTGAATGAGAACATCAACTATGTCGTCAATACGGGTGTTCTGTTTTACCCGATGGGTTATACTGCATCGTATAACGGCATCACCTACACGCTGTACAGTGGCTACAACAGCTGGAGCGAAGCGAGTGGATTCTGTGCAGTCTATGGCGGCGACGAGGTGCAGCCGGTGCGTATGCGTCTCGCCACGGTTCACAACGATGCCGAACAGGCCATCATTGAGGAGCTTCTGAACGCGACCTCTACCGTCGACAAGGCGTGGATTGGCGCAAGCAAAGTCAGCGGTGCGTGGAAATGGGTGGATGGTACGGCGCTCAAGTACAGCCAGTGGGGCTACAATGAACCCAATAGCACGGGAAGCGGTCTGGCTGCATCCTTCGATGGCAGCTGGTACGCATCTGAGGATGGAAAGAACATCCACATTCAGGGCTTCATCACCGAGCAGTTCACGGGCATCGGGCTGCCGCAGGTGAAGCTGCCCGCGTCGACGTTCTATGTGGATGACGAGGCGTTCGTGGGCAACAGCACGATTCAGTCGGTCGTTGCGCCGGATGGACTGCAGGTCATTGGCACGCGCGCCTTTGCGGACTGCGCGAACCTGAAGTGCATCACCCTGCCGGACTCCGTGTCCTACATCGCGGAGGATGCGTTCGAGAACACGCCGGATGTCGTCATCTTCGCCAGCGTCGGCAGCTATGCGTGGCAGTGGGCGGAGAAGCAAGGCATCCCGCACGGCACGCCGTACACCGAGTAAAATCAGTGGGCGCAGACTTCCCCAGCGGGCGGTCTGCGCCCGTTTTCGCGGAAAAAACTCCGGCTTCACGCAAAAAATCCGCCCAATCCCCCTTGACAAACCGCTTTCCATGTGCTACAATATCTACGTTTGAAGCAGAGGCTTGCCCGTCTCTCACCTTGCGCGGCGTATGCTGCCGGGTTCACAGGCTTTTTCCCTTTCAGGCGGATTGACCGCCGAAAAAGGCGCAAAGTGCATGTCAGCGACGGGTGGAGTCACCCGCCGCTTTTTCTGTGGTATGGAGCAGAAAACGCTGGCTTCAACGAAAATTGGGAGGTGTATGGACATAGCACTCGATCTGATGATCAATGAGGAAATCCGCGACCGGGAAGTCCGCCTGATTGACGAAAACGGCGAACAGCTCGGCGTCATGCCAACAGCCAAGGCGATGGAGCTGGCGGAAGAGCGCGGCCTCGACCTCGCCAAAATCCAGCCCACGGCAAAACCGCCGGTGTGCAAACTGCTGGACTATGACAAGTACCGCTACGAACAGTCGCGGCGCGAACGCGAAAACCGGAAGAATCAGCGGGTCGTCGAAACCAAGGAGGTTCAGCTGTCCGCCACCATCGAGGAGAACGACGTTCTCACGAAGGCGAAAATGGCGCAGAAGTTCCTTCAGGGTGGCGATAAGGTGAAGGTGTCCATCCGTTTCCGTGGCCGCCAGATCACCCATAGCGAAATCGGCATGCAGGTCATGCAGGACTTCGCGGCCCGCTGCGCCGAGGTCAGCTCGGTGGAGCGCCGTCCCATGATGGACGGCCGTCATATGATTATGATCCTGGCCCCCAAGGCGGCAAAGGCTTCCTTCGCTGAAAAGAAGGCCGCCCGCGAAAACGCCAAGGGGAATCAAGAACAGGAATAAAACGGCTATCGCAGCTTGCCTGCGCCCCGTTTTATCAGCATTGGAAGGAGGACTACACCATGCCTAAGCAGAAGTCTCACCGTGGTGCTGCCAAGCGCTTTTCCTTTACCAAGACCGGTATCGTGAAGCATAAGCAGATGAACGCCAACCATCAGGTTCGCCTCAAGACCACCAAGCGCACCCGTCACCTGCGCGCTGACGGCATTGTGGACAACGCGGCGGAAGCCAAGACCATCCACAAGCTGCTGCCCTACAAGTAATTAAGCCCATTCGCTGGCAAGGAGGATACTCACAATGGCACGTATTAAGAGATCTGTGAACGCTCTGAAGAAGCGCCGCAAGGTCATGAAGCTGGCTAAGGGCTACTGGGGTGCAAAGTCCAAGCAGTACCGCGCCGCGTCCGAACAGGTTGCTCGTTCCCTGCGCTATGCCTTCAAGGGCCGCAAGCTGCGCAAGCGTGATTTCCGCTCCCTGTGGATCACCCGTATCAACGCCGCTGCTCGCCTGAACGGCATGAGCTATTCCACGTTCATCAATGGTCTGAAGAAGCACAACATCACCGTCAACCGCAAGATTCTCGCGGATCTGGCTGTGAACGATGCAGCTGCTTTCACCAAGCTCGTGGAAATCGCCAAGGCGTAATTGTCGCCTAAGCGTTTCATAGCACAAATTCGTCCGATGTTGAAACCGTGTTTCAGCGCCGGACGTTTTTTTGCCCTTTTTTCGGGGCAGGGTACTCACAAATTCAATGGTAGGATAGGTTTTTTTTGTCCAGACTGGTCATCAGCACACGAACTAATACTATTTCCAGATTCAACTGCGCCATCTGCTTGCGCCTTTTTCGTTCTGGCGTCCGCTCACTCCATTTAGCGTAGCGCTGCTACGCTGCATTTCGTTCCCGTTAGCCAGAACGAAAAATTCGCCGCGCATCTTGGCGCATTTTCATTTGGAAATAGTATAAAAACTTTCGCATGAAACCAATAAACATGGGAGACGCCGAAGAAGTCCAGAGGGCGATCGGAAAGCCCTCTGGAATTGCGACAAAGACCAGTTTGGAAGAAAAGTCAACATTGTTGGAGAGATAGAGGAAGTAAGGAAAGCAAAAATGCTCAAAAAGTACATTACCGACCTGAAACACGAATTCTCCGGCTACAACGCCGGCAAACTCCTCAAGGACATCCTGAGCGGCATCACAGTGGCGGCGGTGGCGCTGCCGCTTGCCCTCGCATTCGGCGTGTCCTCCGGCGCGGACGCCGCCGCGGGGCTTGTCACCGCCATCATCGGCGGACTCGTTATCGGGCTGCTTGGCGGCGCGTCCTTCCAAATCAGCGGCCCGACCGGGGCCATGAGCGCCATCCTCATCGGCATCGTCGCCCAGTACGGCTTGCAGGGCGTGTTCGTCGCGTCGCTTGCGGCGGG
>ULWY01080813.1_pt1 | contig 13981 bp, 13 predicted proteins | sample 1960761 | NCBI WGS metagenome assembly ULWY01 (sample SAMEA4835824, study PRJEB28245) | human gut metagenome | biome: gut microbiome; material: fecal sample | place: Denmark | collected 2008
CATCAAATCCATTTGAATGGATATTAAATTCTTAAATGCCCCTTTTGTTCTTTTGTTCTTCTGTCTAAAATTAAAAGTAAACACCCAAACAAGATATCTATTACCTCGCGAACTCGTTCGCATTTACCTAGCGCAAAGCGCGTTTAACTAGCAGACAAAGTCTGCGTTTTACCTAACAAAGCATAGCTTTGTGTTTTACCTAGCGAGCAAGCTCGCGTTTTAACTTGCAAAACTCGTTTTGCATGATCTCCCGCCACGACATAAGAATCGAGACGCCCCACGGCACCAAGGTGCCCGAGGCAGAGCTCAGACGCCAGAGAGCCATACACCGTGCCTTCCACACAGACACACCATGCATCTCACGTCATGGCGACAGAGACGTGTACCTATACAAGATGTACAGCGTCGACACCCCGGCAAGGCTCACTGCCCCCACCCTGCGCAAGCTCTACGCAGGCATACCCAGGGACATAACCTGCACAGCGCCCGAACAACTCACCACGATGCAGAAAAAGGACACAATACTATACACATGCGGACAGACAGACACAAGTGAAGCAGAAAGGTTCATCGCCAACAACGGCATGAACGCCCCGCTCCACACCTTCACCGACTGCCCCGACGCCACTGCCACGTTCGACTACCCCGAACTGCAGAAAGCCCTCTTCTTCTGCTCGCGCACACGCGCCACACTCATCATCGCCCATGCATCGCAGATACCCAAGGACATACGCGCCCTCAACATACTCGAGGCAACCACAGTCCCGTTCCGATGCATCGACTTCCCATGGCTCTGCCGTGAGAACATCAGAATCATGAAGGCTATGGCGCTGTATGGTAAGACTGGAGCGCATGAAGCCACACGATACAAATAAAACTCATTTGGGATTTCACAATATTATAAATCAAGCATTTAACAAAATCGTCAACAATTATAATTACATATGAAAAATTATAAAGATTTTAAAATTGCCGTAGCCGGTACTGGCTATGTAGGACTTTCAATAGCCACACTTTTGTCACAACACCATAAGGTGACTGCTGTTGATGTTATACCTGAAAAAGTTGAGAAAATCAATAATAGAATAAGCCCTATACAGGACGAGTATATAGAAAAATACCTTGCAGAAAAGGAACTGAACCTGACTGCAACTCTCGATGGAGCAAAGGCGTATGCAGAGTCTGACTTCGTGGTAATAGCAGCACCGACAAACTATGACCCGGTAAAGAACTACTTCGACACAAGCCATGTGGAAGAGGTTATCGACCTTGTACTGGATGTCAATCCTGATGCTGTAATGGTCATCAAGAGTACTATTCCTGTAGGTTATTGCAGAAGCCTGTATGTGAAGTATGCAGAAAGATTCAAGACTGATGCAAAGCTTCAGGGAAAGAAGTTCAATCTGCTCTTCTCGCCAGAGTTTCTGCGCGAGAGCAAGGCACTGTACGACAACCTGTACCCGAGCCGTATAATCGTTGGCTATCCGAAGTTCATAGATGGAATGGACAAAGAGAACGAGGCCATCAAAGCTATTGCAGGTGAAAATCTTGAAGAGAAAGCAAAGGAGTTTGCATCACTGCTCCAGGAAGGTGCAATAAAGGAGAATATCGACACTCTGTTCATGGGACTGAAGGAGGCTGAAGCCGTAAAACTATTTGCAAATACATATCTGGCTCTGCGTGTATCTTATTTCAACGAGTTGGATACATACGCTGAAGTGAAGGGATTGGATACTCAGGCAATAATAGACGGTGTATGTCTTGATCCGCGCATCGGAACACACTACAACAACCCTTCTTTCGGTTACGGAGGTTACTGTCTCCCTAAGGACACAAAACAGCTTCTTGCAAACTATGCTGATGTACCGGAGAATCTTATTCAGGCAATAGTAGAAAGCAACCGTACTAGAAAAGACTTCATTGCCGACCAGGTTCTGAAGATTGCAGGTGCGTATGAAGCAAATGGGAGCTATGATAGTTCAAAAGAAAAAGAAACAATTATTGGTGTATATCGCCTGACAATGAAGTCAAATAGCGACAATTTCCGCCAGAGTTCTATTCAGGGGGTAATGAAAAGAATCAAGGCAAAGGGTGCCACTGTAATTATTTATGAGCCAACTCTTGAAAACGGTACAACATTCTTCGGAAGTAAAGTTGTGAATGATCTATCACTGTTTAAAGCACAATCTAAGGCTATAATAGCCAATCGCTATGATTCATGTCTTGATGATGTTAAAGACAAGGTTTATACACGTGATGTTTTCCGCCGTGATTAATTAATTCGTTGAACTATATACAAAAGCAAATATGTTGGCTGACAATATTATTCTTACGGGAAAGACTGTTCTCGTAACAGGAGCTGCCGGCTTTATCGGCAGTAATCTATCAAAAAGACTTTTGAAAGAAGTTGAAAAGATTCAAGTTGTAGGAATAGACAACATGAATGACTATTATGATGTTCGCATCAAGAAAGAACGTCTGAAAGAACTTGAACAATTTGATAATTTTATTTTTATAAAGGGAGATATATCTGATAAGGGAACTATTGTTAAACTATTCGAGGAGTATAAGCCACAAATAGTAGTAAATCTTGCAGCTCAGGCCGGTGTGCGCTATAGTATAAGCAATCCCGATGCATATATATCAAGTAACCTTATAGGTTTTTACAACATATTGGAAGCATGCAGACACAGCTATGACAACGGAAATTCAGGGGTGGAACATCTTGTGTACGCAAGTTCAAGCAGTGTATATGGTAGCAATAAGAAAGTACCATACAGTACAGATGATAAGGTTGACAATCCGGTAAGTTTGTATGCCGCTACAAAAAAAGGCAATGAGCTCATGGCACATGCTTATTCAAAACTGTACAATATACCAAGTACAGGACTGCGCTTCTTCACTGTATATGGCCCTGCAGGCAGACCTGATATGGCTTATTTCGGCTTCACTGACAAACTTGTTGCAGGTAAAACTATACAAATTTTCAATTATGGAAACTGCAAGCGCGATTTTACATATATAGATGATATCGTGGAAGGTGTAGTTAGGGTGATGCGCCACGCACCTGAACGTGTGAATGGGGAGGACGGTTTACCTGTTCCACCTTATAAGGTCTATAATATAGGAAATAACAATCCAGAAAATCTGCTTGATTTTGTAACTATATTACAAGAAGAACTTGTACGTGCAGGAGTACTACCTGCTGATTACGATTTTGAAGCACATAAGGAACTTGTTCCGATGCAAGCTGGTGATGTACCTGTAACTTATGCAGATACTACTCCATTGGAAAATGATTTTGGATTCAAACCTAACACATCATTAAGAGAAGGATTAAGAGCATTTACTGAATGGTACTCCAAATATTATAGCAACAAGCTCATCATTTGATATATTGCAAGACTAATTTAAAATAGTTTAAACATGAAATACCCTGCATATAACACAATGACTATGATTTTCTGATACTGTTTCAAAAAGTGTGTCTGAAACAGTATCGATTTTCTATATATATACATCTAAATATCAATTATGAACATTATCAATTTTATTGCAAAAAAAATATATCCATTAGAAAAAAGAGCTCGTAAGGCAGGAGTCATTATTGGTAAAAACAATCTCATAGGTTCTGCATTTTGGTCAACAGAACCCTACCTGATATCAATAGGAAATAATTGTCAAATAACTAATGGAGTTAAAATCTTCACACATGGAGGTGGACATGTAGCAAGAAACATCTATCCTAAATTTGATACATTTGGGAAAGTATGTATTAAAGATCGAGTCTATATTGGAAACAATAGTTTAATTATGCCAGGAGTAACAATTGAAGAAGGTTCATTAATTGCGGCCGGTTCAGTAGTAACAAAATCTGTACCCAAAGAAGTTGTTGTCGGGGGTAATCCAGCACATATCATATGTACAGTAAAGGAATATATTGAGAAAAATTTCAATTATAATACAAATTCTAAAGGACTAGATCCCAAATCTAAAAAAAGAATGTTACAAAACTTGGATGAAAAGATGTTTATAAAAAAAGATTTTATGCATGTAAATTCCACAACAAAATAATAAAATGAATAAAACAGTTAATGATTATATATGGGCATTCTTGATGTCTGCAATAAAAATAATACTTCAAGCAATAGCGATTATTGTTCTAGGAAGAATATTATTACCTGAAGATTTTGGTCTAATTGGTATGATAAGTATTTTTATTGCTTTTAGCACGATGCTCGTTGATTCTGGTATGGGAGCTTCACTTTTTAGAAAAGAAAAAGTTGAAGAGATTGAATACTCAACACTTTTTATTTATAATTTAGCTATAAGTATCTTTATATATGTTATACTTTACATAACCGCACCATATATATCATTATTTTACAAACAAGAAACACTTATATCAATTATTAGAGTAATTTCGTTAATTATTATAATCAACGCCATATCAAGATGTCAATATACCAAATTACTTAAAGATTTTAAGTATAAAACACTATCTCTAATAACAATCAGTTCTAATGCCATTGCTATTACAATTGCTATTATTTTAGCTTTAAAAGGTTTTGGGGTATGGAGTCTAGTGTATATGCAAATAAGCGAAATGTCTATTACAACATTACTTTATATTATTTCCAACAAATATTTTCCGTCATTTAGGTTTTCCTCTAAAGCATTTAAAGAACAATTCAACTTTGGCATAAGTCTATTTGGTGCAACGGCATTAAAAACTATAAGTGATAATATACAATCAAATATAATTGCAAAAATAATGCCTTTAAATATAACAGGTTGTTATGTTCAAGCACAACGTATCCAACATGTTCCAAATCTTATTCTTATGTCTGTACTTGATAAAGTGATGTTCCCCCAATTGTCTATAATCAAAAACACGAGTATACTTCAAAACAAATTCTTTCAGACGAATAAATGGGTCAGCTTCTTATCTATTTCATTATCACTTTATTTATGCATAACAGCACAAGATATAATACCTTTTATTTTAACTAAGAAATGGGAACTTGCAGGCGAAATATTGTCTATACTCATTCTAATTATGATTCCTGACAGCATTAAAATCTGCTGTAGAAACATGTTAAAATCATTGGGACACTCCAAATTAATACTCAAAAATGAATTAATACTTTCAGTTTTAATTATAATATCCACTTGTATATTTGCTCAGTTTGGTATTAATATAATGGTTATAGGTATTTTAGGTGCATATATAATAGGTTCTTTCTACATAGCATACGATACAGCACATAAACTCAACTGCAAAATAATTCAAATATTTTATCCATACATAAAATACATCTGCATCTATATTCCTTTAGCATTTTTATATAAAATCATAACTTATTTTATTCCTCAAAGCAATCACACAATATTACTATTAATACTAACTATATTGTATTTTGCCTTATTCTTATATTGTACTTATAAATTAAAAGAACAAAACAAATATGACTAGATTATCAAACCAGAACATAATTCTATTTTTTTTATTATTAGTTTCTGTAATAATCTTCTTGTGTACCAAGACCGAGGATGAAATATCGTACTTTATTTTTATTTATAATTTTCTAGTTTTTGGTGGATTAGGCTTTTTTATAATTTCTAAGGCAAAAAAATTCACATTAAAAATCAAGAGCTACTTCCAACTGGAAATACTTTTCTGGATATTTTATTATATAATATTCTATTTACCATATACACAAATATTTATAGATGGAAATATTCAAGAATCAACATTTATCTCTAGACAATTTGTAGAACAAAGTAACAGGGCAATAACGGCTTCCACTATTGGGTTCATTTCTTTTGTTATTGGAAGATACGCACCGTTAAGAACAAGACATCACAAAATTCAATACATCAAAGAAGAGCTAAATATTTCAAAGATTTTACTTTTATTGTCAACTATAGCATCATTAATATTTGGTATACTATTTCTACCTCAGGCCATTATAATGATCACATCTAGTTATATAGGGAGCGAATTTACAGACATAGGAAATACCATTAGCTATTTCTTCTTGCAATTCTTTTTATCAGTAATGATTATTAACACATTATTTATATATATAAGATTAAAAAAAGCTACTTTTTTAAACTACTTTTCATGTATTATTTTTATATTTTTTTTAATCCTTATTCTATTAACAGGAGATAGAAGTGGATTTATCAAACTGTTAACTGTTCCTTTTTTTATAATAACACATTATATATATAAAATAAAACTAAAATATATAATAATTGGTGCAATATTAATTTTTGCCATATATGATTTCATTGAAACTTTTAGAATGATGGATCATTTTACAATAGAAGATTATTATGCATTAAGCGAAGAACGTAACGAAAAGCACGAAAACGATTCTTCGTTCAATAATACAACAACATTAACGAGAGCTAGTTTTTATTATATAGATAAACTAAACAACGATTATTCTTATGGTTATTTCTTATTAATTGCCTTTCTACGCGTTATACCTTTTGGTATAAGTACATTCTTCCCTAATGAACAACATTATGGAACTTCTACAATACTAACAGAAGTTTGCCATTCTGACTTTAGTCTTGGATCTAGTATTATAGCAGAAGCTTACATTGAATTTGGAATTATTGGAATTATCTTATATCTGTTCTTAATAGGATACCTCGTAAATTACTGCTCGAAAAAAATATTAGAAAATAAATTGGGATTAATGGAATTATCCATTTATGCAATATTATTATCTACAGTTATAGTCATTCCAAGATACTCAACAGCTGCTATACTTCGCGAAATTATCTGGATGCTAATTTTATTAAAATCAACTAAATTCTTATACAAAAATGCGTAATATTTATTGTATTGTTCCTTCACTCTCTAGTGGTGGAGCTGAAAGACAACTATGTATTATAATGGAACAACTAGTAAAAAAATCGTATAATGTTACATTAGTTACGTACAGTAATAGAGAAGATATGTATCAAATCAACAGCAAGATACACAGAATTAAAATTATTAAGACTTCTAAACTAAAAACATTTATCGCTATATATAAATTCTTTAAAAGAATCGAAAAAGACAGCGTTATCATAACATTTGGCATGATCAACAATATTATTACGATACTATGTAATATATTATATAGACGACGAATAATTGCAGGTGAAAGGAATTTCTCAATAAAAACGACATGGAAAGAAAGAACATTATTTATATTATACATTAAAGCATTCTCCATCGTAGCAAATAGTCATTCTCAAGAAAATTTTATTAAAATACACGCACCTTGGCTCACAAAAAAAACATCTAGTATTATAAATTATACTGATATAAATAAATTTAGACCTATCCCAGAATACTTAAATAAAGAAGAAAAAGAAATAATAGGTATTTTCGCCAGATTTAATCCCCAAAAAAATTACATAAATTTTACAAAAGCGGTAAAATATATTGTTGATTCCGGCTATACTAATTTTCAGATTAAATGGTACGGAAACATGTCTGGTGCAAATAATACAAAGAATAAATATTATTTGGATTTTTTAAACATTGTAAATCAAAACAATCTATCTCAATTTATCGAATTACATGATCACACAAAAGATGTTACAAAGCAGATTAATTACTGCAATGCAATATGCCTACCTTCACTTTACGAAGGCTTCTCAAACTCAATTTCAGAAGCGATAGCATGTGGAAAACCCGTAATTGCCAGCAACGTTAGCGACAATCACATTATGGTAGAAAACAATTGTAATGGTTTCTTATTTGATCCAAATAATATTAAAGATATATCAAATGCACTTATTAAATATCTAGAATTACCACTTTCTGAAAAAGAAAAAATGGGTATAAAAAGTAGAGAAAAAGCATTACAACTTTTTAATCTTGATAATTTTACTAATCAATATATTAAAATAATAGAATCATAATATGAAAATCAAAAAAGCACTTTCAAAAATTTTTCTAATATATTTCAAGATATTAGAAATAGCAGATAGCCAACTTTACATCAAAACTTTTCCAAAATATTTATCATGGCTTGGTGTTAATATTGATCCTCAAAGAGAACCAGGATACATATCTCCTTCTGTGGATTTTGACGGTAATGATTATAGCTTAATTAAAATAGGTAGTGGAACTACAATCTCAAAAAATGTTCTAATTTTAACACATGACTATTCTATAAAAAAAGGATTATATTACTTAGGAAAACACACTAATGCACATTTTCTAAAAAGAATAGAAATAGGCGACAATTGCCTAATAGGTGCACGTGCATGTCTATTACCAGGAACTAAAATTGGCAATAATGTAATTATTGGGACAGGTGCAGTAGTAAAGGGCATAATTCCTAACAATAGTATAGTTATTGGAAACCCTGCACGTGTTGTAGGCGATATAGAACAATGGACACAAAAACATATAACAAAGGGAGATTACTTAGAATAAAATCCTAATTATGGCAACATTATGTAATAGAAATGATTGTACTGGATGTGGAGCGTGTTTATCTGCATGTAACAATAAAGCCATTCATTTTAATAAAGACAAATTCGGTTTTGCATATCCACAAATTGATATGACTTTATGTGTAAATTGTAAACTATGCGAAAAATCATGTCCTGTTATAAATAAGCAAAAATTAAATTTCCCCAATTCTTCTTACGCATGTTATGCTGCTGATGAAAATGAAAGACTTAAAAGTTCATCTGGTGGTTTAGGTACATTATTAGCAAAACATTTTATAGAAAATAATGGGGTTGTATATGGATGTGCCTTTGTCCCACCTATGAATGTCAAACATATTCGTTGTACTACATTAGAAGAAATTGAAAAGTTACGCGGTTCAAAATATGTTCAAAGTGATCTGTCTGAAGTATTACCATTATTAAAAGACGATTTAAAAGAAGGGAAAGAAGTTTTGTTTATAGGGACTCCATGCCAAGTTGCAGGAATAAAATCGAGATTCAATAAATATTTAAATTTGACAATTGTAGATTTAGTCTGCCATGGTGTTCCATCTCTAAAATTTTTATGTGATACATTACCAGATTATGCATTTAAAGATAATATTACTTCGTTGTCCTTTAGGACTAATAATAAATACAATCTCAATATTAAAAAGAATAGCTCTATTTTATTTGAACGTCCACTACACAAAGATCCTTTTCTAAAAGGTTTCTTTACAGGTTTATTATTTAGACCCTCATGTTATGCATGTCTTTATGCGCGTAAAGAACGTGTTTCAGATATAACAATTGCGGATTTCTGGAAATTAAAATCAAACAAAATAATAGATGACGGGAAAGGAATTTCTATGGCTTTATTAAATACAGAAAAAGGCACTATTCTTTTCAATAAAATTAAACATCTTATTATTTATGAAGAACGACCTATTGAAGAAGCTTTTGAAGGAAATGACCAGTTGAGGCATCCATTCCAAAAGAATGTTAGAGAATCTATATTTAAATATTTCTATCCTATATTAGGATACAAGATTTCTTTATTCATAGCAATTCCTGACAGATTAATAGGAACAAAAATCAAAAACATTTTTAGACAACAACGATGAAAATAAAAACCATTACATGCCATAATGTATATAATTATGGAGCTTCTTTGCAAGCACATGCTCTTATGTATTATCTTTCCCACAAGGGGCATGATGTTGAAATTATAGACTACATGCCAGATTATATTCGTAAACATATAAGCATATGGGATATTGGTCCACGATGGGAAAAAAATATATTTATTCGTTTTGCATATTACTGTTATGTAGTACCACTACGAATGCGTCAAAAAGGAAGCAGAATAAGGTTTGATGAATTTACAAAACATTATTTGAAATTAACAAGAAGATACAATTCTCTTCAAGAGTTGGAAAACGATGTTCCTAAAGCAGATGTCTATTTTTGCGGAAGCGATCAAATATGGAATCCAACTATTAACAATGGGCTAGATCCAGCATTCTATTTAGATTTTGCACCTCAAAATAAAATAAAAGCTTCATATGCAGCTAGTTTTTCTATTTCAAAGATTTCTCCTCAACACACAGGTTTCATAAAAAGCAAACTTGAGAAGTTGAATTTTATCTCTGTAAGGGAAAAAACAGGAATTTTCATAATAAATGAATTAAAAATCGATAAAAGTGTTACTAATGTATTAGACCCTGTTTTTTTGCCTGAACAAGAACACTGGAAATCACTAACTTATATTCCAAAATATAAAAATTATATTCTTGTTTACGACCAAGAAAACAGTAAAACCATCAAAAATATAGCTTTAGCCCTATCAAAACAAACAAAAAAAACAATTATAGCATTTAAAGAACTTTATCCTAGGAACTATGCCAACGTAAAAATAAAAAAGTCAGGTCCTATTGATTTTATTAGCCTAATAGCTAATGCTGATTATATTATAACAAACTCATTTCATTGTTCGGCATTTTCAATAATATTTGGAAAACAATTTTATGTTGTTCCTAGAGAGCATCAGAAAGTAAATTCTCGCATGGCTGATTTATTGTCAATGTTGCAAATAGACAAACATATCTTAACTAAAGTAGAAGATTTATCAGAATCTCCTATCATTAATTATGAAAATGTCCAAAAATTTTTAAACAGTTTGCGTAATGACTCATATTGCTATATAGATAATGTTATCAACTATGCAGAAAAAAATATAAAATATAAATAAATTACACGCGAATCTCCTATTTTATAATAAAATCAGTTCTTACTGCTTAATTTCACACAAACAACATATCATTTATAATATACTAGTATTCAACTCGTTGTCTACATGAAATCAATTTGTTTCTTGGCCCAATTTCCACCACCAATTCATGGCCTTTCTAAAGCTGTTGAAACATTATACAATTCAGATTTAAAAGCTAAATATAGGTTTTCGAAGATAGACATAACTAATAATAAAAAAATATTTAAGTCATTGTTAGCCTTATGGAGATGCAAGGATAATATCATATACTTCACACCTTCACAAACTCGTGGTGGTAATCTTCGGGATTTATTGTTTCTAAAAATGATTCAACTGCGTGGTAAAAAATGTATAGCACATATTCATGGTGGTTATTATCGACATTTAGTTGATAACGATTTACCTGATTGGCAAAGAAACATGAATTATAGTGCGGTAAGTCAACTGGCCGGAGGTATTGTACTTGGACATTCATTACATAACATTTTTGAAGGAATGCTACCAGACAACAGAATATTTGTTTGTCCTAACTGTGTAGATGATGCTTTTATAGCTCCAACAATAGAAAATAAATTGGTGAACATAAAAGAAAATGGGACTTTACACATACTTTATCTTAGCAACTTCATTGAAAGCAAAGGATATCGTGAAGTTTTGGAGCTGGCAAAATTGACGGAAGAAAGAGGTGATGCCAATAAGTTTGTATTCCACTTTGCCGGTAAGTTCTTTGAATCCAAAGAAAAGGATTATTTCATGGCACACTGTAAAAGGTTGTCAAATGTTATTTTTCACGGGGTTGTTGGAGGAAAAGATAAAGTCGATTTACTGAATCTATGTCAAATATTTATCTTGCTATCTCGATATCCAAATGAAGGCCAACCAATTTCCATATTGGAAGCCATGGGTAACGGTATGGCAATCATAACCACAGATCATGCAGGTATTCCTGAAATTGCATCACATGATAACGGTTTTGCATGCAGTAAGCTTAATATTGATATAAATGAAATTTACGATTACCTTTTAAAAAGCTATTGCAATCGTGAAAAACTTGCTTATATATGCCAGCATAATTATAATGAAGTAAAAGAAAAATATACCGAATCAAATTATATTAATAACATGTCAAAAATATTTGAATCAGTATGCAAAGAGTAGATTTGTCTTTATTCGATGGCTCAAATTTTGATAAAGGAGCTGGTATTCTGAAACAGACTTGTTGGTATTTTATAAATGCACTATTGGTTAGAGCTTCATGGAATCCATTTATGGGAATAAAGATATTTTTTCTTAAAGCTTTTGGTGCAAAAATAGGAAATGGACTAGTTATTAAAAATAATGTGTGCATCAAATTTCCATGGAAACTGAATATAGGTAACAATGTATGGATTGGCGAAAATGTGTGGATTGACAATCTTGACCATGTGACAATAGGCAATAATGTATGTATATCACAAGGAGCCCTATTACTTACAGGAAATCACGATTATACAATCAGTTCAATGCCATATCGTAATGCTCCCATAATAATTGAAGATGGAGCATGGATTGGAGCAAAATGTGTTGTTTGTCCTGGAGTAAAAGTTTATTACAATGCAATATTAACTGTTGGAAGCGTTGCCAGTAAAAATCTTGAATGTAATGGCATTTATAGGGGAAATCCTGCAACATTAATTCGAACACGAAATATAAAAGATGAATAAGTATGAAAAAGACTTATTGCTTCTGCTGAAAATTGGGTTAGGCAATGAAAACGATATTTGTTCTATAGCAGATATTGATTGGCTTCGAATCTTCGATTTAAGTGTAGAACAAACAGTTACTGGTACTGTTGCAGATGCATTTACAAGACTCAATGAAGAAGTAAAACCCACAAAAAAAATAATGTTACAATGGATTGCCCGAGTTGCAAACATTGAACAAACCAACAAGAAGCAAAATGAATCATTAGAAAAACTCATAAATGAAATAAAACAGCTTGGAGCACAACCTATCTTAATTAAAGGTCAAGGATTTGCATTAAACTACCCAAAACCTCTACATAGACAATGTGGAGATATTGATATATTTTTTAAGACAAAAGAAGAATGTAATAAAGCTATAGCTTGGGCACACAAAATCAATCCTGAAGCAATAGAATCTTTTGAAAACAAAAGGGAAAGAAAACACTACACATTTATATATAAAAATTCGATTGTAGAAATACATAATTTTCTTTGTCTTTTTGAAAATAAGAGACTACAAGCTTTATTACAAACAATCATCAAAGAAGAGTTAAATAAAGAAGAAAATAGTGTCATTTATATCAATGGTTCTGAATGCTTAATATTACCTCCAACATTATCTGTTTTACATCAAATAATACATATTTCCAGACATTTATTAGAAGCAGGTATTGGAATGAGACAAATATGTGACCTAGCAACATATTTAGAAAAATATTGTGATTCGATAAATAAAGAACACTTGCAAGCATATATAATAAATCTTGAACTTGAAAATATAGCAGAAGCTATCGGATTTATTATACATAAATATTTAGGACTTTCAATAACAAAAGTACCGTTTAAAATAAAAGAAGATAATGCCGATTTCATATTAAATGAAATTTTTGAAGGTGGTAATTTCGGCACTAACAGAACACAATATAGAGATACAAAATTCAATATAATTAGAAAAATCAAATCCATAGTCTACTTTTACCATAGATGCTATAAATACCGTCATTTGTTACCATCAGAATCAAAGAGTTATTTTTTTAATAAAATACTATTGAATTTGAAATTAATCACTAACACAAATATATCGAAAAACTGATGAAAGTCTCAATTATTACGACATGCTATAATCGTGTTGCAACAATTCAAGGTGCGATTGAAAGTGTTCTATCTCAGGACTATCCAGACATTGAATATATTATAGTTGACGGTGCATCAAAAGACGGTTCACTGGAGATTATAAAAAAATATGAGGATAGAATCAGTAAGATAATCAGCGAGCCTGACCATGGAATGTATGAAGCCATAAACAAAGGCATACGCGCTGCAACAGGTGTTATTATAGGTCTTCTGCATTCTGATGATTTTCTTTATGACAATCACGTCATAAGTCGTATTGTGGAAAAAATGACATCTACAGGTGCTGATTTTCTCTATGGTGATGGACTGTTTGTTGACCAAAACAATACGAACAAAGTCATCAGAAAATGGATTGGCGGTTCGTACAGAATATGGAAGGGGAAACACGGCTGGGTGGCCC
>ULWY01045341.1_pt1 | contig 13931 bp, 13 predicted proteins | sample 1960761 | NCBI WGS metagenome assembly ULWY01 (sample SAMEA4835824, study PRJEB28245) | human gut metagenome | biome: gut microbiome; material: fecal sample | place: Denmark | collected 2008
TGACGGACAGCGACGGCAATTTCACCCTGAACAACCTGCTCTCCATCAGCGGCTACGGCTCGGTGTTCGCGCGCAGCCTGCTGCTGGCCCTCATCGCCACGGTCATCTGCCTGATCATCGCGTTTCCCGTCGGCTATTTTCTCTCCCGCCTGCGGGTGAACAAGCAGCACATCATGCTGATGCTGGTCATGCTGCCCATGTGGATGAACTTTCTGCTCCGCACCTATGCGTGGATGGGCCTGCTCAGTGTCAACGGCCCGGTCAACGCGGTGCTGGGCGTTTTCGGCCTTGGCCCCTACACCATGCTGAACACCTCCGGTGCGGTGGTGCTGGGCATGGTGTACAACTACGTGCCCTATATGATCCTGCCGCTCTACACCAGCATGACCAAGATCGACCAGAGCATCGTGGAAGCGGCGCAGGACCTGGGCGCTTCCACCACACAGACCCTGCTGCGGGTGCTCATCCCCATGAGCGTGCCCGGCATCAGCACCGGCATCACGATGGTCTTCGTCCCGGCGGTGTCCACCTTCGTCATCAGCCGGATGCTGGGCGGCGGTTCCAACCTGCTGATCGGCGACCTGATCGAGATGCAGTTCCTCGGCAACAGCTACAACCTGAACGTCGGCTCGGCCATGAGCCTGGTGCTGATGATCATCGTTCTGCTGTGCATGAGCTTTACTTCGAGCTTCGACGAGGATGAAATGGAGGGGGTGTCCTGATGAAAACGAAACATCTCCGCCTGATGCAGCGGGTCTATATCATCCTGTTTTTCTGCTTCATGTATCTGCCCATCGCGTATATGATCGTGTTCAGCTTCAACCAGAGCAAGGGCTATGCGCTGTTCACCGGGTTTACGTTCAAGTGGTACACCAGCCTGTTCCACAACGCCTCCATCCTGCGGGCGCTGGCCGTCTCGGTGGAAGTGGCCCTCATCTCGGCCGTCATCGCCACCATCCTGGGCACGGCGGCTTCGCTGGGCATCGCCTCCATGGGCCGCAAGAGCCGCCTTGTGGTGACGAACATCACCTATATCCCGGTCGTCAACCCGGAGATCATCACCGGCATCTCGCTGATGCTGCTCTTCGTGGCCTACCAGCGTTTTGCGGGCCGGGTGGAGTTCCTGCCCGATACCATCATGGGCCTGCCCACGCTGCTCATCGCGCACATCGCGTTCAACGTGCCGTATGTCATCTTCAACGTCACGCCCAAGCTCAAGCAGCTGGACGTCAAACTGTATGAGGCGGCTCTGGACCTCGGCTGTGACCCCAGGCAGGCGTTCTTCAAAGTCATCCTGCCGGAGATCAGCCCTGCCATTCTGTCGGCCTTCCTCATCTGCCTGACCTACTCCATTGATGACTTCATGATCTCCTACTTCAACTGCGGCACGGTGGAGACCCTGCCCATCGCCATCTACTCCATGACCCGCAAAAAGGTCAGCCCGGAGATCTACGCCCTGTCCACCATCATGTTCGTGGTCATTCTGACCATCATCCTGATCTCCAACGCCATGGAGAGCCGCGGCTACCGCCGGGACCAGAAGGCACTGAGAGGGGAGGATGCCGCATGAAACAGATGAAGCGCATGGTGCTTTTACTGCTGACGGTGGTGTTTGCCGTCAGTCTGCCGCTTTCGGCGTTTGCCGCCGGGACCATCGAGGTCACGGAAGATGTTTCCGTTTCGGATGATTACGACTGGACCCGCTTCAAGGGCCAGAACGTCACCCTGAACGTCTACAACTGGGGTGAGTATATCTCCAACGGCTCGGACGACAGCGTAGATGTGGTGGACGCCTTCCAAAAGCTGACCGGCATCCACGTCAACTACACCACCTTTGATTCCAATGAGTCGCTCTACGCCAAGCTGAAATCCGGCGCGGCGGATTACGATGTCATCATCCCGTCGGACTATATGGTCGCCAAGATGATCTCGGAGGGGATGCTTGCAAAGCTGAACTTTGACAACATCCCCAACTTCCAGAACATCGACGAAGTCTACCGCAACGCCGACTACGACCCCGCCAATGAATACACGGTGCCGTATATGCTTTGCACCACCGGCATCATCTACAACACCACCATGGTGGACAAAGCGCCCGCCAGCTGGGCCGACCTGTGGGATGAACAGTACGCCGGAAACATCCTGATGTTCAACAACAGCCGGGATGCGTACGCCATCGCGGCATTTGCCACCGGCCACAGCATCAACCCCCAGTCCACCGAGGAAGTGGACGAGGTGGTCGGACACCTCAAAGCGCAGAAACCGCTGGTCCAGGCCTATGTCATGGACGAGATCTTCGATAAGATGATCGGTGGCGAGGCGGCCATCGGCGTCTATTATTCCGGCGACGCCATCACCATGATCGATGACAACCCCGACCTGGCCTGGGTCTTCCCGGAGGAGGGCAGCGTCCTTTCGGTGGACAGCATGTGCATCCCCGCCACCAGCGAGAAGCAGGAAGCCGCCGAGATGTTCATCAACTTCATGTGCGAAGTGGACATCGGCAAGGCAAACGCCGAATACATCGGCTACACCACCCCCATGCAGGCCGTGTGGGAGGTTCTGGACGAGGACCTGAAGTACAGCGAGATCGCCTTCCCTTCGGAGGAGATCGAAGCGAAGGAAAAGGTCTTCACTGCCCTGATCGACGAGGTCAACAGTGAGCTGGACGTCAAGTGGAGCGAGATGAAGAGCTACGACGAGGGCGGCAGCGGCATCGTCTTCCTGATGCTGCTTCTGGCCATGGTCGCGCTGGCCTGCTTCAACATCTGGCGCAAGCTGCGCAAAAAATCGCGGAACATGTATTGATCTATGCAGGCTGCGCCGCAAACGGTGCGGCCTGTTTTTGATAGAGAGGATATTTTTACCATGGAACTGAACCACTTTACTGAAACTGCGACCGTTCTGAACGCCGACTGTGATTTTCATCGGAAGCTCAAACCCAGCGCCCTGTTCCGCTATGTGGAGCAGGCTGCGGCGGACCACGCCCGCGCCTACGGCATGGACGACGATTTCTTTGCCGCCCGCCACACGACGTTTCTGGTGGGCAAGCAAGCCGTGGAGGTCTACCGGATGCCCACCCGCGGCGAGAAGATCGCGCTGGATACCGCCTGTGAGCCTTGCAAAAAAGGCTCGATGAAGCGGATTACCCACATCCTCGACGAGGCCGGGAAGGAGCTGGCCCTCGTGGACTGCCGCTGGATTGTGGTGAACACCGAAACGGGGCACATCATGCGGCAGCCCAGCTGGTGCACCCCCAACTACGAAAACGAGGAGGTGGAAGAGGAGCTGCCCCAGCTGGTGCACAAATGCAAGGAGCTGACCCCGGCGGGCAGCTGGACGGCCAGCTACTCGCTGTGCGACCTGAACGGCCATGTGAACAACTCGTTCTATCTGGACATCGCCTGCGACGCCCTGCCGCTGGATGCACTCCGGAAGGGCCCGCTGCGCTTCGCCTCCATCAAGTACCACCGCGAGATCCCGATGGGGGCGCAGGTGGCGGTGGCCTATGCGCCGTCGGCCGACGGCTGGTATGTGGTGGGCCGCCGGGACGAGCACATAGCCTTTGAGTGCTATCTGGAATTTTCCAGCGAAGCGGCTGAGAACGCCTGAGAAAAGAATTACAAAAAAATTACAAAAACTTTCGCAAAACCCCTTGCAAAATGATTTCAAAAGAGTTACAATATGGTTACAAGAAGAGCGAAAGCTCTTCTGCGTGAAATCTTTTTCTTCTTGTTATCCGTGGATATCGGGTGCGCACCGCTCCTCCTCCGGCTGTTCTCCTTCGCAGCTGTTGGTGCGCACCGCACAGGCGGTATCCTCGCTTCGTGTGCAAAAGAGCTCGCTCCCATTCGGGGGCGGGCTTTTTTGCGCCCCAGGCCCGCAGCAGGGGAGAACGGCTCGCATTTTCGGGAATAAAGTGTTACTTTCCGCCGTTTTCTTAGACAAAGTGTCTGGTTTTCGCAAGGACAGTTTTGGAAAGTTTGTTTTGCGAAATGCTTGCGTTTGTGCCGGTTTGTGTTACAATAGGTGCAAGCATTTTTAGCATCTTCCAGGCACGATAAGTGAAATGAATTTGCCGCCGTTTCTACGGGCTGCACGAGAGAAAAGGAGTTTGAGTATGGCATATTTCTATGAAGAACCTTCCCGCACCTTTGGTGAGTACTTGCTGATCCCCGGCTATTCTTCTTCGGAGAATGTCCCCACGGCGGTCAGCCTGAAGACCCCGCTGGTCAAGTACCGCAAGGGTGAGGAAGAATGCCCGCTGGAAATGAACATCCCCATGATCAGTGCCATCATGCAGGCAGTCTCCGGCGACAAGCTGGCGATTGCGCTGGCACGCGAGGGCGGCGTTTCCTTTATCTATGGCTCCCAGAGCATTGAGAACGAGGCGGCGATGGTCCGCCGCGTCAAGAGCTATAAGGCCGGCTATGTCGTCTCTGACTCCAATCTGGCCCCGACGGCCACCCTGCACGATGTGCTGGAGCTGAAGGCCCGCACCGGCCACTCCACCATTGCCGTCACCGCCGACGGCACCCCCAACGGCAAGCTGCTGGGCATCGTGGCCTCCCGCGATTACCGCGTCAACCACACCCCCGATGATGCCTCCGTCACCACCTTCATGACCCCCATCGAAAAGCTGGTCACGGCCCCGGAAAACACCTCCCTGCATGACTGCAACAACATCATCTGGGACAACAAGATCAACACGCTGCCTCTGGTGGATGCCGAGGGCAACCTGAAGTATTTCGTCTTCCGCAAGGATTACGACTCCCATAAGAAGAACGCCAACGAGCTGCTGGACGCCAACAAGAGCTATGTCGTGGGTGCCGGCATCAACACCCGTGACTACGCCGAGCGTGTTCCCGCTCTGGTGGAGGCCGGTGTGGACGTCCTCTGCATCGACTCTTCCGAGGGCTATTCCGAGTGGCAGAGCCGCACCATCGGCTGGATCCGTGAGCACTACGGCGACACCGTCAAGGTCGGCGCAGGCAATGTGGTCGATGCAGAAGGATTCCGCTTCCTGGCAGAGGCAGGTGCCGACTTCGTGAAGATCGGCATCGGCGGCGGCTCCATCTGCATCACCCGCGAGACCAAGGGCATTGGCCGCGGCCAGGCTACCGCTGTCATCGAGGTCGCCAAGGCCCGCGATGAGTATTATAAGGAGACCGGCATCTATGTGCCCATCTGCTCCGATGGCGGCATCGTCCACGATTACCACATCACCCTGGCGCTGGCCATGGGCGCAGACTTCGTCATGCTGGGCCGCTACTTTGCCCGTTTTGACGAGAGCCCCACGAACAAGGTCCGTATCAATGGCCAGTATATGAAGGAGTACTGGGGCGAAGGCTCCAACCGTGCCCGCAACTGGCAGCGCTATGACCTCGGCGGCTCCACCAAACTGAGCTTTGAGGAAGGCGTGGACAGCTATGTCCCGTATGCAGGCCCCCTGTCCGATGGCGTCCAGACCACGCTGTACAAGGTCAAGAGCACCATGTGCAACTGCGGTGCGCTCTCCATCCCGGAGCTGCAGCAGAAGGCCAAGCTGACGGTCGTTTCCTCCACCTCCATCGTGGAGGGCGGCAGCCATGACGTCATGCTGAAGAACGCGACCCCCAACATCATGAATGGCTAAGCATCATTGAATCGAACGGCTGCTTCCTGGCTTCTGGAGGCAGCCGTTTTTTCTGGTTTGGAAAAAAGATTTTGCCTGCATCCGCCGGAATTTTACAAAACCTCTTGCACCCATCCGGGAAAGATGCTATCATGGTACAAACACCCTGTCATGACAGGGTGGAAGAGCTCCGCGCCGCACCTGAGATGCAGACCGGGCCGGGGCGTTTTTTCAGCAGCCGCCCGGTATCGGCCGCTGTATGGATATGAAGAGAGGAAACTTTCATGGACGAGATCAAAGTTGTTCCGTATATTCCGGATGAAGATTACGATAACCCTGCCATGGTCGTGGATTTCTACGAGTTCACGATGGCCAACTGCCTGTTTCTGCACGGCTTCAAGGATACGACGCTGGTGTTCGATATGTTCTTCCGCAAGAACCCCGACAACCAGGGCTATTCCATCAGCGCAGGCCAGCGCAAGCTGACGCGCTTTTTGCTGAACTATCACTTCAACGAGCAGGATATCTGCTGGCTGCGCACCAAGGGCATGAGCGAGGAGTTCTGCGAGTATCTGCGTACCTACCGCTGGCAGGGCGACATGTACGCTCTGCCCGAAGGCACGGTCTGCTATCCCCATGTGCAGATGGTCCGCATCGAGTGCGACCTTGTGGGCGCTATCCTCATCGAGACCTATCTGCTGCAGACCATGAACTTCCACAGCCTGATCGCCACCAAGGCGACCCGCGTCACCGGTCTGAACACCCACACCCCCCGCAGCGTCATGGAGTTCGGTACCCGCCGCGCCCAGGGCGAGAGCGCGGGCAATGACGGCGCGTATGCAGCCGTTCTGGGCGGCTGCATCGGCACCGCCAACTGCCTGGCCGAGATGAAGTATGGCCCGGAGGTCAAGGCCGTCGGCACGGTGGCCCACAGTTTCATTGAGTTCTTCCCGACCGAGTTCGACGCTTTCAAGGCCTTTGCCGATACCTATCCAGATTCTGTCAGCCTCCTGCTGGATACCTATAATATCATGGAGAGCGGTCTGCCCAACCTCATCAAGCTGGACGATTACCTCATCGAAAAGTATCCCAACGACCCCAGCCGCCGCGTCAAGAGCGCCCGCATCGACTCCGGCGACCTGGCCCGCGGCTCCAAGCGCCTGCGCAAGGCGCTGGACGCAGCAGGGAAGCCCTACATCAAGCTGGTGGCGTCCAACGGTCTGGACGAAAAGAAGATCGCCAACATGGAGCTGTATGAGCATGCCCACTTCGATTCCTACGGTGTCGGCGAGAACCTCATCACCTCCGCTTCCGACCCCGTCTTCGGCGGCGTGTACAAGCTGGTGGCCGTCAAGCGCCCGGATGGAACCTATCAGCCCAAGATGAAGTGTTCGGATTCTGCCAGCAAGGCCATCATCCCCGGCAAAAAGATGCCGTGGCGTCTTTACGATGAAAACGGCCAGGCACAGTGCGACCTGATCGCCATGGATGGCGAGAAGATCGAGGCAGGCAAGCCTGTCACGATGGTCAATCTGGATTCTGACGCCATTGAGCGCACCGTGACCATCACCCCCACCAAGGTGAAAAAACTGCTGGTGCCGCACATCCTCCACGGCGAGCTGGCCATGGAGCTGCCCTCCATCGCAGAGAAAAAGGCCTACATCGCCCGCCAGCTGACCGATGAGACCTGGGAGAGCGAGCTGCGCCTGGAGTGCCCCCACAAGCACTACGTCAACATGACCCCCGCCGTCGCCGAGTGCCGCTCCCGCATGTATGCCGAGCTGCATGGCGGCAAGGTATAACTTGACAAATCGGGATTTCTATTGTATGATATGAATTGCCGTTTGCAGCTCTTGCAGCGGCAGTTCATTTAGAAGCCACTGTGGTGAAATTGGCAGACACGAGGGACTTAAAATCCCTTTCTGGCGACAGAGTGCGGGTTCAAGCCCCGCCGGTGGCATGAGAAAGCTCAGAATTGTTCGTTGATTCGAATGATTCTGGGCTTTTTCTTTTTAATCCATTTTCTGGAAGTGCTGAGCGGGCGAGAGGGATTTTTTGCGAAAAAAGGAGGAGTCTCTCTCGTGCGTAACCGTGATTTAAGACCCGCTGCCAAGGCAAACCCCACCATCCAACAGGCTTTTGAAAGGTTCCAAAAGTACAACCGGCTCAAGAACCTCTCCCAAGGCTCACTCGACTTCTACGCCGCTAATGGCAGAAGCTTCTTTCGGTTTCTGGGGGACACAGAACAGCCCATCACTACCATCACAGAGGAAACGGTGGAGGACTATATCTTCTATATGAAGGACCAACAGCTCCATGATACGACCATCAATACGAACCTCCGTATGGTGCGTGCGTTTTTGTACTGGTGCATGGAAAAGGGCTATCTGGAAAAGTATCCTATCAGACTGGTGCGTGCAGATGATCCGATCAAAGAACCCTACACTACCGACGAGTTGCAGAAGCTGCTGAAAGAACCGGACTGCAAAACCTGCTCCTTTGCCGAATACCGCAATGGGCGGAAACGCTCAGTTATCATGAACACGCCAACGGAAATCTTGACGAAGCGAACCTGTGAGCTTTTTCAAGATTGGAGTTGCTCTAAATCGTCTAAATCGTATGAGCGACAGCGAATGTATCACAATGATTCGATTCATCGTCAAAATATATGGTGCTTCTTCGAAATAATCAAAATAATGTTGATTCTCAGTTTGTTGAGAAAATACGATGATGCGTCGAATGTTGAGAAACAAGAAAGCGTCTGCCTGGCGGATGGCGTCACAAATCGTTACTCTATCTGGATTGACACGATTGAAAAGTATAGGCGTTCATGTTGCGGGTGATCCCGACATAGCGCAGTACATCATTGATACGGGCGGACAAATCGGAAGTAACCATTTTTGACACCATTCCTATTACATATATTTGGATCAGTTTCATCCTGTTCGAAATAAATGTAACGCGAAATATGCCAAACCTGGCGAAAAGCGTCCAAATGCGTCGTTAAGTGCTGAAATGCGTCGCAACGGCACAGCGGCGATGTGAACCAGAAGGGGATAGGAACGCGTCAACAGGGTGCTTGGCTATGATATATACAGTCTATAAGGGCGTTGGTCTTGGGATTGGTGTTGTAGCGAGGAATCTTCATGACACCGCGCAAGAAATGACATACCATCGTTTGAATCCAAGATGGGGGTTCAATTTGAAGTCCCCTTGAGAGCGGATCAAGACGTGTGACCTCAAACAGATATACACAAAACTGTGCACAAGTTCCATATCGTTTCAAAGGCCATAAATCCGCCGGGATGTGTGTTAAATCGGCAGATTTCCATGACACCGCGCAGATTATAAACGTAAGACTGTTGTTTTCCGCCAGGGGTAATCAAATTGATTAACCCTGAAAGCGGGTCAAGACGATCCTTGTTGCGCTGATAGAATCGCCATACACGACCCTGTACCAAACAGTACGCACCTGTCACGACATAAGTTCAGATGAGGTCGCTTAGACTGACTCCATTAAGAAAGATGTGTCCAATTTTGGACAAATGCAGACGGTGCTCAAACATGTTATCCGTGACCACAAGTGGATACGCTCAAAAATGAGCTGTCCTCTATGTTCTATAAAAACAATAACTTTTGACCAAAAGTGGTCGAATGAAACTGTTTCCCCACAATTTCGGGGAGTCACATAATCGAACCGAAAATCTGCCGGGATGTGTGCTGTCTGATATTAAACGCGGCTTTTTAAGTTCACTTTCTGACTGAATACTGTATAAAATAGAAAGAGCCCTGCTACTCACATCTGAGCGGCAGGACTCTGTTGCTATAGGAAATGGTGGTTGGTGTCAGCGTTCAATGATTTCTGTGGTAACCTTTGTTTGACCTTTGCCAAAAAGTCCGGCATAGCCAAAATCGGCCAAATCCTTGAGCTCCTGTGCTTTTTCTCGCGTCTCACGGTAATCTTCACGAAGCAGAGTGTCTCCGTTTTCATCATGGAATACCGTTTTAACAACGAACATATTTTCAGCCATAAATCTACCTCCTGCTGCTGAAAGAAATGGTGACGATGGGGCGCGATGTCTATTACCGCAGCTTTCTCATATAGGCTTGGGACGTTCTTTTCTGGCTCTCGTAGAAGGTAACGCCGGTAACATCGTCCACGACCAGATCATCATAGGGGATGCCCTTTTTGTTCAGGTGGTCAATGAACCAGCGTTTTTTCAGATAGCACCATGGGGTTCTGCTGAGGTCACCGTAACTCGATGCAGGTCGCTCACACGCATTGTAAGTTTTTCCGCAGATGCTCCACCATTCTTTACGCACTCGTTCACGCATTTGCAGGACCTCAGAGGTGCCGTGAAGTCCGTGCTCCTCGCCATACTGATAATCTGCCTTCTTGATTTTTGCGTTCTGTCCTGCGCTGACTGCACCAGCCGCACCAAGACCCAACATACCTAAAACAAATGAAAAAGCGCCTGCCATAATAGTTTCCTCCTGTATTTTGAAGTGGATTTGCTTTTGCTGTACCTGAAGTCTACCAAACGACATGTCCGATAAGATGGACTTACAAGTGCACTTTTAAAAATATAGGACTTTCTGACTGTTGTTGCGCAAGTTTATGAAAGACCGAACTGTCGCAGGCAAAAAGTCTCCGGTAGGGCCTCCGGTGGCGGGGTGCCTCTCACTCAGTCAGCCCCAGCAGATAATCGGTCGACACCTGATAGAATTGGGCGAGCTGGATCAGATGGGGGATCTCAGGGCATTTATCGTGCTCTCATGCGTAGACTGCCCGGCGGCTCACTCCCATGGTTCGGGCAAGATCGGTCTGAGTATAGCCGTGCGTCAGGCGCTGGTACTGCAAGCGTTCTGATATGATAGTCATGGTACATTTCCTCGTATGATATAATGGGCGTCCTCTCACAGCCCAGCGAATCTCTGTCTTTACGAGTGCACTTTTATCGCAAGTCAAAAAATTGCGCAACATCAAAACAGTATTTCTGCGATATGCAATTCAACGATGTTGCTGTCGCATTAAAAAGTTGAATTGCTATAAAACCGGCACTACTCTCACTCGTGCCCTCGCTCTCTGTCCTGCTATGATTTAGTCGGCCTTCACAAACAGTTTCATGCAGTCCGCGCAGATGACCCGCACTTCCTTGGTGCTCCGGATGATGGTGCCGCACTTGGGGCATACCCACCGCCGGGTACTGCTCTTGGCTTTGGGAGGCTTCGGTGCGCCGGTCTGACTGCTGCCGGGTGCCTTGCTGCCTGCTCCGGTGCCTGCCATATCCGACCATGCCAGCCGCTCACCCATCTGGATGTCCTGCCAGCCTTGGAAGATGATGAAGTCCAGCAGCTCTTCGGACGGACTCGTGATGGTCCAGCCATACTTTTCGTGGTGGTCGACGGTCAGCCCGTGTGTCTCTGCCTGCTCCTTAAAGCGTCGGTTGTGGTATACCCCGTTGTTGCTGGTGTCCTTGATGCCGGTCTCCATGCAGTATTCGTGCACCATCTCATGCAGCAGGGTGGAAGCGGTCTCCTCGATGGGACGGTCAAGGGTAGCCGACGAAATATTGATCTCGTATTTGTTCTCGCCGCCTGCCTGCCAGACCTTGGAACAGGTGATGTGACCATAGGCGGACGGGGTCTTTTTCAGGCTGATGATGGGTTCGGGCAGCTTGCCTGCAAAGTAGTGTTTGTTGAGCTCGCGGAACATCTTTTCCAGCTGACCAGCAGCGCGGGAGGTTTTGACAGTCTGTTTCATGATTTCTTGAACCTTTCTTGATAAAAAAGGCCGGGACAGGTATAATATTGGTGTAGCCCGCCCCGGCGGGTGTGTTGGGCTCTGTACAGCGCAAACTTTGGTAGGTGGGCGCTGTATGGGGCTTTTCTTTTCAGGTGATGCTCAGGCGGGTGCCGGTGACCGTTTTGCTGTACTGGTCATACAGGTCAGGAGCTACGGCCTTGATGGCTTTGCTGTCCAGTCGGGTGCTGGAGAAATCGGACAGGCGGACTTTGTGGCAGCCTACTTCCAGATAGTTGGTGGAGCGCTCAGCCAGTGCCTCGCGGATCTGGATCTTCAGCTGTTCCTGTTCAGCCTGTGCAGCCTCGATCAGTTGGGCGGCCTCCTTGTACTGTTCGACAAGGGCCAGTAAAACGTTGATGCTCATGTGTGTGCCTCGCTTCAAATCGTTGGTGAATGGACGGATGTGAGAACCGGTGTTCCCGATGGCATGAGTATAAACTATTCACGGGAATAGGCAGCGGATGCTATAATAAACACTATAATGTACTGGAGGAAAAATCAATGGCAAAGACGAGTGCAGCACAACAGCGTGCAGTTCATAAATATGTGAAAAATAATTATGACCGTTTGGAGCTATCAGTGCCCAAAGGAGAAAAAGAGACTATCCAGCAGGCAGCGAAACAGGCGGGGCAAAGCGTAAACGCCTATATTTACGAAGCGCTATGCGCCAGAATGCAGCAGGAAAACGCCATGTTAGACACACCGGGGGTGGTTAAAAATCTGGAAGGGGACACTGACCCGGTAGAATGAGATCGTTATTCCATCTCCCCAGACCGAATTGAATCTAGCAGCAGAAGGCCTCTGTCTTTCACAGAAATGTGATCGGCGGGGGCCTTTTTAGCGCAAAAAATAGCCCGACATATGCAAAAGAGCACAAATCAGGTGGTGCGCTGCATTGATGGAGACTATTATACCTATATAATAGGGGCAGCAGGGGAGAAAGTAAAAATTATATAGTGCAATGCGATACGTCTAGTCTGATCTCATGACCAATGCAATGGTATGAACCAGTTTTTTAGTGCGAAGGGATGCACTATTTGGCGATTGTCATTACATTGAAACTGCTATCTCACCTGACCGTGCTATCCAGCGCTATGGACAACTATATGACCACACATTTTTCTGCCAGTGATTTCATCTGGGACTTTCAGGCGAAACTGGGCAATATGTGGAAAAGATTAGGTTGAGTCGAAATTTTTTCTAAAACATAGATGGATACAATTCCTCGGATTTCTATTGATTCCCAGATGTAACCATGATAGAATAATAAGAGAATTCAGACGGCTACATGGAAGAACTGGTATCCTCCGTTTTGGGATGGGAGATACGCCTTGATTGCGGGTAAGGAGGTGAATCATGTGGGCTTGTTAGGGTTTTGCAAAAGTGTAAAATTTTGCACTCTGACAGTACTGTGCGTGTGGAGCTTGAGTTGCAGTGTGATGTTCTGGTTTTTGTTGCGGTCACATTGCATTTAAAATGACCTTGGGCGAAACTGCCGTCCGAGGGCTTTTGTCTGTCCGGAGATCAGTGATAACAATCTGTCAATCCTGGGAGAAGAGGAACGGTTATCTAAAAGGAAGGCACTTGCCGGAACGGTGTGAGTTAAAGAAATTACTTAAAAGCGAATAACGATAAGAAACGTATAGACAAGGATTTATGTGAGGAAAAAATGGCTACGAATACGACTGGAATTGAGAAGAAAGTTGAAATTGACCGAAAAGAGAATCTGCACGCTCATCGGCTGTACTGGTTCGTCCGTCGTGCGCAGGATATTGTTCTGTCGTCAGTGGCACTGGTGGTGCTGTCACCTGTTATGTTGATTACAGCGATTGCCATCGTGATAGATGATCCGTCCGCTGGCCCAATTTTCTCGCAGGAGCGTATTGGCCGCAACGGAAAACCCTTCAAGTTCTATAAGTTCCGATCTATGTGCCCCAACGCAGAGGCAAAGTTGGATGATCTGCTGGATCAGAACGAGATGGATGGCCCGGTTTTCAAAATCAAGGATGATCCGCGCATTACTCGTGTGGGCAAGTTTATCCGTAAGACCAGCATTGATGAACTGCCGCAACTGTGGAACATCCTGAAGGGTGATATGAGCATTGTTGGCCCCCGCCCTGCACTTCCCCGCGAGGTAGAGCAGTACGGCGACTACGAAAAGCAGCGCCTGTATGTGACTCCCGGACTGAGTTGTTATTGGCAGATCGCCCCGCACCGGAATGATTTGTCTTTTGAAGAGTGGATGGATCTGGATGTGAAATACGTCAAGGAGCGTAGCTTCTGGGTGGATTGGAAGATTATTTTTAAGACATTCAAAGTGTGCCTGCTGGGGCATGGGGAGTAATCGGTTGGATACATCATCTTTAAGGATAAGTACATAGATACAAAACTTTTTTAAAAGATGTGCGCGATAAGAACTGGAGGAATAGGTATTATGAAAAAATACAAAATTGCTGTTGCCGGTACCGGAGCTAGAGATATAATAGGGTCAACCAAGAAAAACTACGATAA
>ULWY01080396.1_pt1 | contig 13873 bp, 9 predicted proteins | sample 1960761 | NCBI WGS metagenome assembly ULWY01 (sample SAMEA4835824, study PRJEB28245) | human gut metagenome | biome: gut microbiome; material: fecal sample | place: Denmark | collected 2008
TCGTCATTGATGGCGTGGATGTGACGCATCTGCCGGAATACAAGCGCGCGAAGTATCTCGGGCGCGTGTTCCAAGACCCGATGAACGGCACGGCGGCAACGATGAACATTGAGGAGAACCTCGCGCTGGCGTATCGCCGCGGGCAGGGCCGGACGCTCCGCTGGGGCATCACGGCGAAGGAACGCGACGAGTACCGCGAAAAGCTGGCGACGCTGGGGCTGGGGCTGGAAGACCGCATGAGCAGCAAGGTAGGTCTGCTTTCCGGTGGACAGCGGCAGGCGCTGACGCTGCTGATGGCGACCATCAAGCAGCCGAAACTCCTCCTGCTGGATGAGCACACTGCCGCCCTTGACCCCAAAACGGCGAAAAACGTGCTGACGCTGACGCAGAAAATCATTGCGGAAAATCACCTGACGGCCATGATGGTGACGCATAACATGAAAGACGCGCTGGAGTACGGCAACCGCACCATCATGATGCATGAGGGCAAAATCATCCTCGATATCGACGCGGAAACGAAGAAGCGCATTCGCGTCGAAGACCTGCTGGTGATGTTTGAAAAAGCAAGCGGCAGCGAAATCAACAACGACCGGATGCTGCTGGGATAAAGCCGGAAATGAAAAGAATGCGGACGAGGTGAAAAAAGCGCCTCATCCGCATTCTTTTTGCCGAATATGAAAGAAAAAAACAGCATAAAAGCGAATGATATGCGGAATAAGGACAATTAGTGACCATTTTTTCGCATAGAGTTTACAATTCGCTATCGACAATTGGACAAAAATGTGATATACTGCCTTCTGTTCCTAAAGAATGGAACGAAACTTTCGCGGCGGCTCTCCGCAGCGAAAATATTCTGGAAAAGAAAGAGAGGAAAATGAACATGAAGAAGTTCCTTGCAATCATGATGGCGCTGTCCATGATGCTGTGCGCGTTTGCCGTGGCGGAAACCGCGAGTCCCGTTGCCAGCACGGTCGCCAGCCCTGTTGCCAGCCCCGTTGCGGATATGGTGGGCGACCCGGCGGATCTGCCGGCGATTGCGGCTGTGCTGAACGGCGGCAGCGAGGTGTATGTTCCCTCTGACAAGACGAACAAGACCCTGCAGGATGCCCTGAACCACGAGTTCACCGAGGGCGCGGGCTATGATTCCTTCGCTGTGCTGGATGTGGACGGCGACGGCAAGCTCGACGTGGTGCTGAATGTGACCGTGAACGGCGAAGTACTGGGCTATCTGGTGCTGACCAGCGCCGATGAAGTCATCTGTGCGTACGGCTTCTACTACCGCGCGATGATTGGCCTGAAGGAAGATGGCTCCTTCTCCTTCAGCAGCAGCGCGGCGGAATCCGGCGTGGCGACCTTCTACAAGGACGAGAACCGCGATGCGCAGTACAATGTGCTGGCGGAAAGCAAGCTGGATGAAAACGAAAACGTCGTCTATTTCGTGAACGGAGAAGCGGCGGATGAAGATGCCTTCACCGCGGTCATCAACGCGCAGAACGAAAAGGCGGATGTGACCTTTGTGCCCGCAACGGCGGAAAATCTGGCGCTCTACCTGACGATTGAATAATCAACCTGTCCAAAACAACCTCCCGACATGGATTGTGCCGGGAGGCTGTTTTTTTCTTCAAATCAATAGATAATCGTCGAACGAAAACCAATTTTCGATACGAAACCGTTTTTTCGTAAAAGGCAGCGAAAATCCACCGAAAACTTGGCAGATATGGCATGAAAATATGCATAGACAGACAAATATCCATTGACAAAACGATTTCGCTGATGCTATAATTAAAAGGAAGCTGCGGTCAAATACGCAGAAGAAAGGAACGATGGATATGAAGAAGCGGTTCCTGCACTTGTTCAGCCTGATGCTGGCGGTGCTGATGCTGATTCCCTGCGTAGGGTCGGCGGAAGAGGCGGACGCGGTAGATAACGGCGTGATGCGCGAGGGCTTGACGGCGCTGGAGGCTACCCGCCTGATGGGCAACGGCATCAACCTCGGCAACACCCTGGAAGCCTGCGACAACAACGTCGGCATCAAGACGAACACGCCCCTTAGCTATGAGACGCACTGGGGTCAGCCGAAAACGACGCAGGCCATGATTGACGGCATGAAAGCGGCGGGCTTTGACACCATCCGCATTCCCGTGGCTTGGATGACCAACGCCACCCACCTCTACGAAGGCGACTACACCATCGACGCTGACTACATGGACCGCGTGGAGGAAGTTGTCCGCTATGCGCGCAAGGCGGGCATGTACGTCATCATCAATGACCATTGGGATGGCGGCTGGTATGGCATGTTCGGTTCGGAAAGCGCCGAAACCCGCGCGCTGGCCATGGAAGCCTACAAGGGCATGTGGCAGCAGATTGCCGAACGCTTCCGTGATTACTCCGATTACCTGATTTTCGAGAGCGCGAACGAGGAACTCGGCGGCCGCTTCGACGAAAATTCTCCGCTGTACTGCTCCGATTCCGTCGTTACCTACCTGACCGACGACGAGCGGTACGCGCTGACGAACGAAATCAACCAGACGTTTGTGGATGTCGTCCGCGCGACGGGCGGCAACAACGCAACCCGCTTCCTGCTGATTGCGGGCTACAGCACCAACATCGACCAGACCTGCGATGATCGCTTCCAGATGCCCAAGGACACCGCGGACAGCAAGCTGATGGTTTCTGTCCACTACTACGATCCGTGGTCGTACTGCGGCGCATCCAGCGCGGCGAGCGCCACCAAGTGGGGCAAAGTGAGCGACTACGAATATCTTGACCAGCAGCTGGCAAAGATGACGAAATTCACCGAGGCGGGCTACGGCGTGGTCATCGGCGAATACGGCGCGCTGCCGGGCAGCGACGGGCTGAAGGACAACACGCTGGCGTACCACACGGCATTCCTTGACGCCTGCACCAAGTACAACCTGACGAACTGCCTGTGGGATTGCAGCGGGCTGTACAAGCGCGTGTCCCAGACCTTCGCGGATGACGATATTCTGGCGATGTATCAGGAGAAGCGTCAGGCGAACGAAGAAGGTCAGGATTATGCGGATGTGCAGGCGGCTGCTGCGGCGGAAGCAGCGGCGGCTGCAGCGGAAGCCCCCGTGACCTTCCTGCAAGATGCCGTGGTCGTGGATGACCAGACCGCGCTGGCGTGGATTATGTGGAACGACGGCAGCTGGGCGCTCACCCACAGCGTCGGCGATACCTACAACGCGGATTCCATCTCCGAGGGACTTGTCGCGACCAACGCCATCATCACGGGCGAAGGCAAGTACACCGTCGGGCTGGATTTCACCGGCACGGCGCAGGGCTACTCCGCGTCCGTCGCGTTTGCCGCCATCGGCATCAGCAACGGCGAAGCGCTGTACCCGAACTACCTCGTTAACATCAAGGAAGTGCGCATCAACGGCGAAATCTACCGCCTGAAGGGCCGCGCCTACACGACCTCTGACGACGGCGTGTGCACGCGCGTGAATCTGTACAACGAATGGGTGACGAGCGTGCCCAAGACCGCGCGTCTGCCCGGCGGCAACCTCGCCGGCGCAACGCCGACCCCCATCAACCGCAACGATGCTGTCATCGCCGAAATCAAGACGATTGAAATCGACTTTGAGTATGTACCGATGAACTAAGGCAAAAAGAAGCCCGAATCAGCGATGGTTCGGGCTTTTTTGAATGCGGATGATTTCACTTCCTATAATTGCGTGCTTTGTCGCAGAGGGTTTCGCGTCTGCGGACGCGGATGGAGCAGCAAAAAAGACATGCCTGATGTTGAAAGTCAAGCATGTCTTTTTGCAATCTGCACTTACTTCAGATACTGCACCGCCAGAATCACAACGCCCAGCACCACCAAAACCACGCCGACCACCCGGTTGAGCGTCTCCGGCTTCGATTTGTTCGCAATTTTCGCGGCAATCTGCGCGAACAGCAGCGTGAACGCCATGCACAGCGCCAGCGTCCATCCGTCCGGCAATCCGCCGATGGTGAAGTGGCTGACCGCGCCTGTCAGCGCCGTGAACGCCATGATGAACACACTCGTGCCGACGGCGGTTTTCAGCTCATAGCCCATGACGGAGGTCAGAATCAGCAGCATCATCATGCCGCCGCCCGCGCCGACGAAGCCGCAAATCATGCCGATGAACGCGCCGCAGACAATCGACTGCACCATGCGCTTCTTTTTGCTCACGTTCTGCATGGCTTCGCGCGTCGTCATCACCGGGCGGATGATGAACTTGATGCCCAGCAGCATCGTCATCAGCACGCTGAAGCTGCCCATCGTTCGGCTCGGCACAAGGCTTGCGACGTAGCTGCCTACGACCGTGAACGCCAGCACCGCCGCCATCATCAGCAAGCCGTTGCGAATGTCGAGATTCTTGTTTTTGCCGTATGTCCACGCGCTTGCGGCACTCGCCAGCACGTCGCTCGCCAGCGCAATGCCGACCGCCTCATACGGCTCCATGCCCAAGAACGTAATCAGCATCGGGCTGATGACCGCCGCGGCGCTCATGCCCGCGAATCCCGTGCCTAAGCCAGCGCCTAAGCCCGCCAGCAGGCATACCAGTACTTTTTCCACCATGAGGAAAGCCTTCCTTCTGTCGATTCTTATGCACATTGTAGCGGATTCGTGTGTACTCAGCATGAACATTGCGGACGAAAATGCAAAATTCGCGCATCAGGCGAAAATCCGCCGCTGATGGCTGGAAAATTCCGCAAGAAGCCGCGAAACCGCTTGTGCAAACGCGCATTTCGGGCTATACTACTCTCATCAGCAGAAGGAGGATAAGCATCATGTGTACCGCGATTCGCCTGACCACGCGCGACCACTATTTCGGCAGAAACCTTGACTTGGAGTACAGCTATCAGGAGACCGTTGCCATCACGCCGCGGCGCTATCCGTTCCATTTCCGGCACGAGGGGACGAACAGCGACCATTTCGCCATGATTGGCATGGCGTTCGTCGTTGGCGGAATGCCTTTATATTATGAAGCGACGAACGAGAAGGGCTTGAGCATGGCGGGGCTGAACTTCCCCGCGAGTGCCGTGTACCACGACGTGAAGCCGGATTGTGCGAACATCGCCAGCTTTGAGCTGATTCCGTACATTCTGGGGCAGTGCGAAAGCGTCCAAGAGGCGAAAACGCTGCTCCAGCGCCTGAACATCACCCGCGACGGCTTCAGCGAGCAGCTCCCGCCGTCGCCGCTGCACTGGATGATTGACGACCGCGAAGGCTGCATCGTCGTCGAGTCGATGGCGGACGGGCTGCACGTCTACGACAACTGGTCGAACGTGATGACGAACGAGCCGCCGCTGCCATTGCAATTGGAAAATCTGGCACACTATCAGGCGCTTTCGCCGGAAGAGCCAGTGAATCGCTTTGCGCCTGCGCTGCCGCTGAAGGTGGGCGGACGTTGCACGGGCGCGATTGGCTTGCCGGGCGACTGGTCGCCGTGGTCGCGGTTCGTCCGCGCGGCATTCCTGACGAACAACTCCGTCTCCGGGGACAGCGAGGAGGAGAGCGTCGGGCAGTTCTTCCACATTTTAGGCGGCGTGGCGCACCCGCGCGGCTGCGCCCACCTGCCGCATGGGTATGAAATCACGGTGTACACAAGCTGCTGCAACGCCGACACGGGGGTCTACTACTACACGACCTACGGCAACCAGCAGATTTGCGCGGTGGACATGCACAAGGTGGATTTGGACGGCGGGGAAGTCGTGTCGTATGAACTGAAAAAGCAGCAGGGGATTCATTACCAGAACTAAAAGCAGGGCAGGGGTGCAGAACGCATCCTTGCCCTTTTGGCTTAGCCGATGCAGATGACCGTCCCCGACGAGAAGTCGCTGGGCAGCAGCGTCGGGTTCAGCGAGAGCAGCCGCCCCCGCGTCGTCCGAAAGCGCACCGCCAGCGTGTCCAGCGTCTCCCTCGGCTGAATGGTGTACGAGCGCAAGCCGGCGCACGTCTGCCGCGTGCCGGACGGCGGCGCACAGTATGCAGTGCCCGCAATCAGGTAGCCCGGCATCAATTGCGGATTCGTGCTGCGCATCGCCCGATAGCTGACGTTGTGCTGCACCAGCAAATCCGCGTAGCTTTGCCCCGACTGCACCGCGGACAGCGTGTATCCTGACGGACAGACACGGGTCGGCGTATCAGGCAGGGCGGGATATTCGCCGTCGTCCGGCAGGGGAATCACGGGCGTCTGGCTGTCATCGGGCAGGGCAGGGTACTCACCGTCGTCCGGCAGGGGGATGGCGGGCGTCTGCGCGTCGTCGGCATCGTCCGATTTCGCCGGAACGCACAGCACCTGTCCGACGGTGAGATTGTTCTGTGACACGCCGGGATTCCGCTCGGCGAGTTCGAAGGTCGTAATGTCCAGCCGCGCGGCAATCGACGCGAACGTGTCGCCGTCTTCAACCACATACGGCTGACCGCTGATGCAGGTATAGATGAAATTGGGCAGACAGATTTCCTCCCCGGCGGTCAACGTGGCAAAATCGACGCCGGGATTGATGACCTGCAGCGCCTGCACGGTGGTGGCGTATGTACGGGCGATACGCTCGGCGGTGTCGCCCTCCTGCCAAGTGTAGCTCTCCGCCCCGCGCGGACAGACGCGCCCGATGGCTCTGCGACCTTGCTGTTCCATGCCTGTTTCCCTCCTGTTTGCACTTTTCGGCGGGTTTTGCGCCCACCATTCAAAATTTATGCGCCGGGCAGTGGTTTCATCCCTTGCCCTCGCTGCTATTCTATGCTATAATGTTCGGCAGGTGTGCTGACGCGCCGATTTTCGTGTGCCTAAGTTTCACCAGAATCTGGTTGTTTCCCCTGAACCCGACACATTTCGGTGCGCCTCGGTTCGGGCGGGAAAACGAAAGAAGCCATGATGCGTATACAGAAAATGTGCATCAATATGCAGCTTTATACTTCTGCGACATCTGCGAAGAATGATGGAGGGAATTCCCATGAAGCATCTGCTGAAGCTCCTCGACCTGAGCAAGGAAGAAATCACGGAGCTGCTTGACCTCGCTGACCGCCTGAAGGCGGAAACCAAAGCCGGCGTGGAGCACCACATCCTCAAAGGCAAGACGCTGGGCATGATTTTTGAGAAGTCCTCGACCCGCACGCGCGTCAGCTTTGAGACGGGCATGTACCAGCTGGGCGGTCATGCGCTGTTCCTGTCCAGCCGTGATCTGCAAATTGGCCGCGGCGAACCGGTGGAGGACACCGCGCGCGTCCTGAGCCGCTATCTGGACGGCATCATGATTCGCACCTTTGCGCAGGAAGAAGTGGAAACGCTGGCGCGCGTGGGCAGCATCCCGATTATCAACGGCTTGACGGATTTCTGCCACCCCTGCCAAGTGCTGGCGGATTTGCAGACCGTGCGCGAGTACAAGGGACGCATTGAGGGGCTGAATATGTGCTACATCGGCGACGGCAACAACATGGCCAATTCGCTGATTGTCGGCTTCCTCAAAATGGGCGCGCATGTGTCCATCGCCTGCCCGAAGGCGTATCAGCCGGACGCGCAGGTGCTCTCGTTCACCGAGCAGTACCCCGGCAAGTTCGTCATGACCGAAAGCCCAGAAGAAGCGGCGAAGGATGCGGACGTCATTTTCACTGACGTGTGGGCTTCGATGGGGCAGGAGGAAGAAAAGGCGGTACGCGAAAAGGCGTTCCGCGGCTATCAGATTAACGCGGAGCTGCTGGCGAAGGCGCATCTGGGCTGCATGGTGCAGCACTGCCTGCCCGCGCACCGCGGCGAGGAAATCACGGCGGATGTGTTTGAATCCCACGCCGACCAGATTTTCGATGAGGCGGAGAACCGCCTGCACGCGCAGAAGGCAGTCATGGTTGCTGTTATGGCGGACAAGAAAGACTGGTAAGCAACACGCGGTTTTTGCCCCAATAGAAAAATGGAGGAAACGAGCATGAAGGGCTATCTGCTGCTGGCCAACGGTCAGCTTTACGAAGGCACGCTGATGGGCGCTGCGAAGCCGGTCATGGCGGAGCTGGTGTTCACCACGGCGATGACAGGCTATCTGGAAACCCTGACCGACCCGTCCTACGAAGGGGAAATCGTCATTCAGACATTCCCGACCATTGGCAACTACGGCGTGATTCCGGAGGACTTCGAGTCGCCGCGCCCGCGCCTGTCCGCGTATATCGTCCGGGAACTCTGCGATGAGCCGAGCAACTTCCGCTGCCAAGGCAAGCTCGATGATTACCTCAAAGCGCAGGGCATTCCCTGCCTGACGGGGGTGGACACCCGCGCGCTGACCCGCGTTATCCGCAATGCGGGCGTGATGAATGCCGCGCTGCTGACCGAGAAGCCGGAGAATCCGGAGGAAATCTGCGCGCAATTGAAGGTGCTGCCGTTCCATCCGTCGATTCAGGACGTGACGTGCGACGGCGTTCAGCCCGCGAAGAAGCGGGGCATCCACAACGTCGTCCTCTGGGACTTCGGCGCAAAGGCGAACATCCAGCGCGAACTCGAAAAGCGCGGCTGTGCGGTCACGGTTGTTCCGGCGAGCGCGACGGCGCAGGAAATCCTGAACCTGAATCCCGACGGACTGATGCTGTCCAACGGCCCCGGCGACCCGGCGGATAACACCGCCGTGATTGCGAATCTGCGCGAACTCATGCGCCACCGCATCCCCACCTTCGGCATCTGCCTGGGGCATCAGCTGCTGGCGCTCAGTCAGGGCGCAAAGACCGCCAAGCTGAAGTACGGCCACCGCGGCGCAAATCAGCCCGCGAAGGACGTCAAGACCGGGCTGTCCTACATGACGAGCCAGAACCACGGCTATGCGGTGGACTGCGACACGCTGCCGGAAAACGCGTCCCTGCGTTTTGTCAACGGCAACGACGGCACCTGCGAGGGCGTGGATTATACCGATATGCCCGCGTTCTCCGTCCAGTTCCACCCGGAAGCGTGCGGCGGCCCGCTTGACACCCGCTTCCTGTTCGACCGCTTTATTGCCATGATGGGAGGGAATAAGGAATGCCGCTGAATCCCGATCTGCACAAAGTAATGATTATCGGCTCCGGCCCGATTGTGATTGGTCAGGCTGCCGAATTTGACTACGCCGGTTCGCAGGCGTGCCGCGCCTTGAAGGACGCGGGGCTGGAAGTCGTGCTGGTCAACCCGAACCCCGCGACCATCATGACCGACCATTCCTCGGCCGACCATATCTACATTGAGCCGCTGACGCTGGAAACCCTGCGCCGCATCATCCTCAAGGAAAAGCCGGACTCCCTGCTGTCCACGCTGGGCGGGCAGAGCGGTCTGACCCTCTCTATGCAGCTGGCGAAGGAGGGCTTCCTCGAACAGCATGGCGTGAAGCTGCTGGGCGCCAAGTGCGAGACGATTGAAAAGGCGGAAGACCGCCAGCAGTTCAAGGACACGATGCTTTCCATCCACCAGCCCGTCATTCCGTCGGAAGTCGTGGAGACGGTGGAGGATGCGCTGGCGTTCGCCAAGACCATCGGCTACCCCGTGATTGTGCGTCCAGCGTATACGCTGGGCGGTTCGGGCGGCGGCATCTGCCAAGACGAAAAGGAACTGGCGGAAATCGCTGAGAATGGTCTGCGCCTGTCGCCGATTACGCAGATTCTGGTCGAGAAGTGCATTTCCGGCTGGAAGGAAATCGAATTCGAGGTCATGCGCGATAAGCTGGGCAACGTGATTGCCGTCTGCTCGATGGAGAACATCGACCCCGTCGGCGTGCATACGGGCGACTCCATCGTCGTTGCGCCCGCGCTGACATTGGCGGACAAGGAGTATCAGATGCTCCGCCGCGCCGCGCTGGACATCATCACCGCGCTGGAAGTCGAGGGCGGCTGCAACTGCCAGTTCGCGCTCAATCCCGATACGTTCGACTATGCCGTCATCGAGGTCAACCCGCGCGTCAGCCGTTCCTCCGCCCTTGCGTCGAAGGCGACGGGCTACCCGATTGCCAAGTGCGCCGCGCAGATTGCCATCGGCTATACGCTGGATGAAATGAAGAACGCCGTGACGGGCAAGACCTGCGCCGCGTTCGAGCCGGCGCTGGACTACATCGTGGCGAAAATCCCGAAGTGGCCGTTTGACAAGTTCGTGTACGGCAAGCGCACCCTCGGCACGCAGATGAAGGCGACCGGCGAGGTGATGGCGATTGGCGTGAACGTCGAGCAGGCGCTGATGAAGGCGGTTCGCGGCGCGGAAATCGGCTGCGACACGCTGCGGATGAAGTCGATGGCGAACCTCACCGTGGATGAGCTGCTGGAGCTTATCGGCAAGTGCACTGACCAGCGCATGTTTGCGATGTACGAGGCGATTGCGCGCGGCGTGACGCTGGAAAAGCTGCACGAAATCACGAAAATCGACTACTTCTTCCTCCATAAGTACCTGAACCTGTACAACATGGAGTGCCGCCTGAAAGAGGGCAATATCGACGCGGAAACGTATCTGCGCGCGAAGAAGATGGGCTATCCGGACAAGGCAATTGAGCGCCTGTCGGGCGAAAAAGTGCCGATGCACCGCGACCCGGTCTACAAGATGGTCGATACCTGCGCGGCGGAATTCGCGGCGGAAACGCCTTACTTCTACGCCACCTATGACGACGAGAACGAAGCGAAGGAGTTCCTCGCAGAGCGCCCGAAGAAGCCGTGCGTCGTCGTCCTCGGTTCCGGCCCGATTCGTATCGGTCAGGGCATCGAGTTCGACTATGCGTCCGTCCACTGCGTGTGGATGCTCAAACAGGCGGGCTACGACGTCGTGATGATCAACAACAACCCGGAGACGGTTTCGACCGACTTTGATACCGCTGACCGCCTGTACTTCGAGCCGCTGACGGCGGAGGACGTGCTGGGCGTGATTGCGACGGAGAAGCCGGTTGGCGTCGTCGCGGCGTTCGGCGGGCAGACGGCGATTAAGCTGACTCACGCGCTGGAGCAGGCGGGCGTGCGCATCATGGGTACGTCGGCGGATATGATCGACGCGGCGGAAGACCGTGAGCGCTTCGACGCGGCGATGGAGAAGTACGGCATCAAGCGCGCCAAGGGCCGCACGGTCATGACGAGCGAAGAAGCGGTGGCGGCGGCGAACGAGCTGGGCTACCCGGTGCTGGTGCGCCCGTCGTATGTGCTGGGCGGTCAGAACATGATTATCGCCTATCAGGACAGCGACATTGTGGAGTACATGCGCATTATCCTCGCGCAGGGCATCGAGAACCCGGTGCTGATTGACCAGTACCTGATGGGCATCGAGGCGGAAGCGGACGCGATTTGCGACGGCACGGACGTGCTGATTCCCGGCATCATGGAGCACGTCGAGCGCTCCGGCATCCACTCCGGCGACTCCATTGCTGTCTATCCGGCGTGGAACCTGACCGGCGCGATGACGCAGCGGCTGATTGAGGTCACGCGGCAGATTGCGCTCGAACTCGGCACGCTGGGGCTTATCAACATTCAGTATATCGTCTATCATAACGAAGTCTATGTCATTGAGGCGAACCCGCGCGCCAGCCGCACCGTGCCGTATATCAGCAAGGTGACGGGCGTGCCGATGGTTGACCTCGCCGTCCGCGCGATGCTGGGCGAAAAGATTCGCGACATGGGCTACGGCACGGGGCTGTACCGGCAAAGCCCGTACTACGCGGTCAAGGTGCCGTGCTTCTCCTTCGAGAAACTGGCGGATGTCGATACGCACCTTGGCCCGGAGATGAAGTCCACCGGCGAAGTGCTGGGCATCGGCACGAACCTGCAGGAGGCTATCTTCAAGGGACTCGTCGCCGCGGGCTACAAGATGCGCCATCAGGGCGGCATTCTCGTCTCCGTCCGCGACAAGGACAAGCCGGAAGCCATTGACTGCGCGCGCAAGTTCGCAAAGCTCGGCTTCAACATTTTCGCCACGCCCGGCACGGCACGCGCCATGCAGGAGCATGGGCTGTACGCCGCCGTCGTGAAGAAAGAAGCGCAGGAGAAAATGCTGGAAATGGGGCAGGTGCAGTACGTCATTTCCACGTCCAACAAGGGTCGTCTGCCGCAGCTGGAATCTGTCCGGATGCGCCGCAAGGCGGTCGAACGCGGCATCCCGCTGTTCACCAGCCTTGACACGGCGAATGCCCTCGCCAACGCGCTGACCAGCCGCTACTCGCTGGGCAACGTCGAATTGGTGGACATCAACAACATGCGCACCAAGCACAAGAAGCTGACTTTCACCAAGATGCGCGGCACGGGCAATGACTACCTGTACTTCGATTGCTTCGACCAGACGGTGGAAAGCCCCGAATCGCTGGCTGTGCGCCTGTCCAACCGCCGCACGGGTGTCGGCTCGGACGGTATTGTGCTGATTATGCCCTCGACCATCGCTGATGCGAAGATGCGCATGTTCAACGCCGACGGCACAGAAGGCTCGGTGGCGGGCAATGCCTTGCGCTGCGTCTGCAAGTACCTGTACGAGAGCGGCCATGTGCGCAAAGCCGAAATGGCGGTCGAGACTGGCAGCGGCGTTAAGACGGCGAAGCTGTTCATCCGCGAAGATCAGGTGTTCTCCGTACTGGTGGACATGGGCTGCCCGGCGTTTGCTCCGGCGAAGATTCCCGTCAAGCTCGACGGCGACCGCGTGATGATGCGCCCTGTGTTCCTCGCGGGTGAAAAGCGCGAAATCAGCTGCGTCAGCATGGGCAATCCGCATGTTGTCATCTTCGTGGAGGATGTAAACCGCATCCCGCTGGAGCAAGTGGGTCCGCAGATTGAGACGGACAGCCTGTTCCCGGAACGTGTGAACGTGTCGTTCGCCCAGATTGTGGACAAGAACGACATCGTGATGCGCGTATGGGAGCGCGGCATCGGCGAAACGGCGGCCTGCGGCACGGGCGCGTGCGCGGTGGCAGTCGCGGCAGTCGAAAACGGCTTCTGCACCCGCGGCGCGGACATTGATGTGCGCCTGCCCGGCGGCACGCTCGTCGTCCGCTATCAGGAGGACGGCAAAGTCTGGCTGACTGGCGACGCCAACACCGACTTCACGGGGACTATCGAAATTTAAGCAAAAGCGGCATCTCGTTTTTCACGCGGGATGCCGCCCTTTTTGCAAGGGTGGAGGATATTTGCATGAAACACGTTCTTTGCTTCGGTGACAGCAACACTTGGGGCTTCATCCCCGGCACCTGCAAGCGCTACGACGAACACACCCGCTGGACAGGCGTTTTGCAGGACGAACTTGGCGCGGACTGGCGCATCCACGAGAATGGGCAGAACGGCCGCACGACCGTCTTTCCCGAACCCGGCAAGGACTTCATGACCGGCTTGGGCGCGCTGCCTTACGCGCTGGACACCCTGCGCCCGCTGGACACCATCATCATCATGCTCGGCACGAACGACCTGAAGGAACACACCGCACAGGCGAGCGTCAACGGCGTCGGCACGCTGATTCGCACGATTCAGACATTCGACCAGCTGTACCCCGCAAGCGTGCCGCTGTTCGGGGATAACAAGCCGCGGATTCTGGTACTGACGCCGATTGAAATTGGCGAGAATGTGGCGGAGTGGGACACGCTGCATGGGAAGGGGCAGGAATCGCGGAAATTCCCGGCGCTGATGAAGGGCTTGTGTGAGTGGCTCGGCGTGGAGATGATGAATACGCAGAAGATTGTGCAGCCGTCAAAGGTGGATGGGATTCATATGATGCCGGAGGAGCATCGGAAACTGGCGCTGGCGGTGAAGGAAAGGTTATTAGGGCTTGTAAAAGCCTAAAAGCCCCGAAAGTGGACAGTAGGGAAGCGCACCCAAGCCGGGCTGCCCAAAAAGGGTCAAGGGGGGACTTCGTCCCTTCTCGTCTGTCCCTTGTGGGGTTTGGGGCAACGCTCCAACTGTTCCGCGGGCGACCAGCATCTCAAACGCACTCAA
>ULWY01044833.1_pt1 | contig 13864 bp, 11 predicted proteins | sample 1960761 | NCBI WGS metagenome assembly ULWY01 (sample SAMEA4835824, study PRJEB28245) | human gut metagenome | biome: gut microbiome; material: fecal sample | place: Denmark | collected 2008
TCAAATTTCACCCTTATCCTGCCATTTTTACGCAAGTTCTTCGTATATTTGCTTATAGCTTTGAGATGTGTAATTAGTTGTTTGACTACTCCTAATTTGCTCAATTTCTGTTGTGTATAGAAATTCTCAAAGTCTTTTTTATTAATTTCTCATTGGAATATTCTAAATCCGAAACTTGAGTTAAAGAATTTATGGGTATGATAAACAAGATAGAAATAAAGAATTTTAAATCCATTGTAGACCTAAAAATGGATTTAGGAAGAATAAATGTCATTATAGGAGCAAATGGGTGTGGAAAGACAAATATACTGGAATCTTTTGCATTTGCTTCTGCAGCAAGTCAAAAAAAATTGGATAATGAGTATCTGTTGGCAAGGGGAATCCGTATTCCTGGGCCACAGTTTGTCATACCTGCTTTTGAAGATTTGGAAGAAACTGAATATGACAAAATTGCTATCTCAATTTTTGAAGGTGTCTCTATTAGAGATATTGAAGTAAAATTTAACAAAGATAGCAAGAAATGGGAGGATGCTTCTATTGTGGATGTTGATAGAAGTATCATCGAATTATTAAATAATTTACTTGATATTTATGCAAAACAAAAAGGTTTAGGTAAGATAGAATACAGAGATAAAGATTCTGAACATGTAAAAGGATTTTTAATAGAGGTCTTACAGAAGGCTATATCCGACAAGTTCCCAGATTTTAATCCCGATATGATTCCTAAATTATTTGATGCGCTTTACAATAATAAAAGTCTTCCTACTTTTCTTATATTCTCTCCAGATGAAATTGTATTACGCGAACAGAATACAGAATCTCCAATAAAACCTTTGGGCATTCATGGTGAGGGGTTATTCTCATTCTTGAAAGAACAGATGAATAATGAAAAGAGTCTGTTTGAGAAACTAAATGAAGGTCTGAATTTGTTGGATTGGTTTGATGGACTGGATGTGCCTAAAGACCTTTTGTCCAACGAAGCAAAACTTTTGATTGGTGACAGATACCTGAAAGAATCTTTGCATTTCTTTGACCAGCGTAGTACGAACGAAGGATTTTTATATCTTTTGTTTTACCTTACTCTTTTCAATAGCAAGGAAACGCCTTCATTCTTTGCTGTAGACAATATAGAGGCTTCTTTTAACCCTAAACTATGTATGCGTTTGATTAGGCTTCTGATTGAATTGGCAAAAGAAAACGATAAGCAGGTTATACTTACCACGCATAGCCCTTTTGTTCTTGATGCACTTGATTTGAAAGATGATGAACAGCGTCTTTTTGTAGCAAGAAGAGATATAGACGGACATACTCGTGCTACAAGAATTAAACATAAAGCGGAGAGAACGAAAAAGCTTTCCGAAGTGTGGATGAATGGTTACATAGGTGGATTACCTGATAATTTCTGACGGTTATGCAGATAGGGTTAATAGCAGAAGGTGCTTCCGAATTGAGGATTCTGAAGCACATTATGGGAAGATATTTAGGTACTGAACATGATACAAATGAAATCCAACCTAAAACAAACGCTGAAGGAACACAGATTGTTCTTGGTGGTTGGGATAGGGTTATCACGACTTTCGAATTTGAAAATACAGTCAAAGATGCTTTGGTGGAAAATGATTATGTGTTGATTCAGATTGATACTGACCAGGCACAGACTAATCCTTTTTCAGTAAATGTATTGGATGAAAACGGGCAATATTGCAAACCGGAAGTTTTGCATCAAAGAGTAAGTGAAAGAATACTCAATCACATACCTAATCTTGATGAAGGTGAGAGAGAACGAATTATTTTGGCTATTTGCATCAGTGAAATAGAATGTTGGTTGCTTCCTATCTATTATAATGATAATAAAAGGTGTAAAACTACAGGTTGTATTACATTGCTTAACCAAAAGTTGAGTAGTAACAAAATAATTCCATTGCCGAATGGAAACAAGAACTCGGCAGGGGCACAAAAAACGTATAATACGATTCTGAAGAACCTGAAGAAACCGAAGGAAATAGAAGAATGTGCCCAGTATAACTATGGTTTCTATAACTTTATAGAGCAGTTGAAAGGTATAAAAACAATCCTTGAAAATGAAGAATAATTATTGAATAGATAAGGATTTAACTCAAGATATTGTCGAGAACGACAAGAGGTTGGCGGTACACAGGCTTATGCACAAATTACCTAAAATTTAAAAATCCGGAAGTTGAGTTGGAAGGTCATTAGCGTCTTACTTTCAATGTCCTTGAGCCTTGAGTGGTACTTCCTTTACAATTTTTACAATGAAGAATACCGATTAAGAAAATAATTGTCGATAATTATCTATCTTTAGGGACTAGAATGTGTTTGTACCTTCAATCTATAATTTTACATTATGCAAGAGCCTCGATACATATCTCATTTAAAACAATTGGATTTTAACAATCCTGACTCTTGGATTTTTCAGTCCAACGAAGAACATCAACATGGAGTAGCTATATTGGCAAAAAGATTTGCAAGCGTTTTCGGTTGTGGAAACATAGGTTATGTTATGGGGATGCTTCATGATAAAGGAAAAGAACAGAAATCCTTCCAGAACTATATCCGGAAAGTTTCTGGATTCAGGACAGATATAAAATGTGCGTCAAAGACTCCTCATGCTTACGTTGGGGCGCTTGTCGCTAGAAAGTTATATCCACATTTATATCCAATCCTTTCTTATCCGATAGCTTCTCATCATGCAGGTCTGTATGACAGTTATGATTTTGATGCGAAAATGGGCGATGAGATTCCTGGTGGGATAGAATTACCACAACTCAGCATTCCTGAAAAGGATTTGTTTCCGTCCATGAGGTTGAATCCAGACGATTTCAATCATTTTATTCGTCTTTTGTTTTCATGTCTGGTAGATGCAGATTATCTGGATACTGAGAGCTTTATGAACGGAGATAATTACCTTCGGCGTAACGATAAAACATCGTTGTGTGATTTACTGCCTAAGTTAGAGGCCTATTTGAAATCCTTGTCAGAAAAGGCTCCTGAAACAGCCTTGAATCAGTTGCGGGCAGATATCCAACAGGTCTGTAGCGAAAAATCAGCCTTACAGTCAGGGCTTTATTCATTGACAGTGCCTACGGGTGGCGGTAAAACATTGTCCTCTTTGTTATGGAGTATCAAACATGCTGTCAGACATGGGAAGGACCGGATAATCATTGCTATTCCATATACCAGTATCATTGTGCAGACGGCTGCCGTTTTGCGAAGAATTTTCGGGGATGAGAATGTGTGTGAACATCACTCGACTTTCGATCCGGATGAAGTCTGGAAAGATAAACAGAATGCTTCTGAATTGGAACTTCAGCAACGTCTGGCTTCCGAGAATTGGGACTATCCGATTATTGTTACCACTAATGTCCAGCTTTTCGAATCTATGTTCAGCAATAAGCCTTCTACCTGTAGGAAGCTTCATAATATAGCGAACAGCGTGCTCATTTTGGATGAAGTACAGACACTTCCCCGTGAATATCTACAACCCATTGTGAATGCGTTGGATACGTATCAACGCTTGTTTGGAACTAGTGTCCTGTTCACTACAGCGAGTCAACCTATATTGACGGGTAATCATCGGGGAACCAATGATCGGGTCATGTTTTATGGTTTGAAGCACGTGGAAGAACTTATTCCGGCAGGCTGGAATTTATGTGATAAACTGCGTCGTGTGAATATTTGCTTTGACAAACATCGCAGTCATTATGAGGATATTGTCCAGCGTTTGACTCAATATGATAAGGTATTGTGTATTGTGAATACCCGGAATGACGCAGCTGAGATATTTACCCGGATGCCCCAAGAAGGGCTTCTGTTTCATTTGTCCCGCAGAATGTGTCCGTTGCATATACGGAGGACTATTGAACAAATCCGGGAAGCATTGGGCAATCCTTCCAACAAGATTATTCGGGTTGTATCCACACAATTGATTGAAGCTGGGGTTGATATGGATTTTCCGGTGGTTTTCCGTCAGGAAGCAGGATTGGATTCAGTGCTTCAAGCAGCTGGAAGATGTAACCGTGAAGGCAAGTTAGGTATTGCTAACACTTATGTATTCAATTTAGACAAGCCTTTACCGAGAGGTTCGTTAAGTGAGGCCAATGAGGCGAGAAAGAGTATGGGAGAAGTTACAGATTGGCTTTCCCAAGAAGCGATGACTGCCTATTTCCGTCAATTGTATTGCCGTTGTAATAGCTTTGATGAAAAAGGTATTGTCAGCCTTTTAAAGCAGTCTACCCGGACAAATGAAATGGATTTCGAACAAACCGCACAAGCATTCAGGTTGATTGAAGAAAAGGGACGGAATATCATTGTGAATTATGATAATAGTCTGGAAATCGTAGATAAAATCAAGAAAAATGGCTTTTCATACGAACTTTCAAAAAAAATCGGTAATTTTATGGTCAGTATCAATGAAAAGGATTTCCAAGCCTTGTTGAAACAGGGGTTATTGGAGGAAATCATTGAGGGAATGTATTTGTTGCCTGATCGGGAACAATATACCGATGAAACAGGTTTGATTACCTGCAATCATTGGTTGGATGAAATCTTAATTCAATAATACTATGGAACATTACGATAAGGAATATGGTCTGGAGGTATGGGGAGATATGGCATGCTTTACCCGACCGGAGTTGAAAGTAGAACGTGTCAGTTATGATGTAATTACACCATCAGCTGCACGCGCCATTTTTGAAGCCATATTCTGGAAACCTGCCATCCATTGGGAGGTAACTCGGATAGAAGTGCTGAACCCTATTCAATGGACATCTGTGAGACGGAATGAAGTTGGAGCTGTTGGAAGCGTACGGACACAACAGATTTATATAGAGGAGAAACGCCAGCAAAGAAACGCTTTGTTGTTAAAAGATGTGCGCTATCGAATTTATGCCAAATTAGTCTATATACCTGTTAGTCAACGAAAAAATAAACAGCAGCGAGAAGCGAAAGATGAGAATCCAGGGAAATATCAAGCCATGTTTGAACGTCGGGCTTCCAAGGGTCAATGTTTTAACCAACCTTATTTGGGGACACGGGAGTTTTCCGCTTATTTTCGTTTGCTGGAAGAGGGAGAGAGTCTGGTACCTCCATTGGCTCAGGACCGTGATTTAGGCATCATGCTTTACGACATGGATTTTTCTGACCCGGAGAATGTGAATGCGATGTTTTTCCGTGCAAACATGCGGGCGGGTGTAATCAATGTTCCACCTAGAAACAGTGAGGAGATTTTACGATGATTTTGAAAGCATTATACGATTATTACCATCGAAGCAAGGAATTAGCTCGCCCTGGTATGGAATATAAAGAAATTGCATTTCTTATTGTTATAGATGAGCAAGGGAATTTTTTGCGTTTGGAAGATTGTCGGATTGATAATAAACGATGTAATTCTTTTCTGGTTCCTAAGTCTGTTAGCAGAAGTAGTAATCCTGTGGCAAATATTTGTTGGGACAATTGTTCTTACGTCTTGAATTATTCGGAGGCTAATTTACCTTTAAAGAATCCGCCAGCTGATATTCAAAAATTGGCTGTTAAAGAAGCCCATATCCAAAAAGAAAGGGAAAAGAATGGACGAAATTATAATACATTCTGCCAAAAAATAGAGGAATTGCATGTCGCTTTACCGGAAAATCTGTCATTAAAGGCATTGCATCTTTTTTACGGTAAGGGGAATGAAACGATTTTGGCAGCATTACAGGAAGATTCCCTTTGGGAAGAGCTATGCAAGAATTTAACGCGTAATGTTTCATTCAGAATCAATGGTGAGCCTACTATTATTCCTGAGGATGAGGAATTGGTGAATTTTTATTTGAATAGTTTGTCTGACCATCGGGCAGACAGGGAATCCCGTACTTGCCTAATAACAGGGGAAAAAGGTTCTCTTGTAGAGTTGACTACTGCAACACCTATATTAGGGAGCCAGGCTACTGCCAAGTTAGTAGCTTTTCAGGTGGATTCCGGATATGATTCTTATGGTAAAGAAAAGGCATACAATGCACCTATTTCACATGATGCAGAATTTGCCTATACGACTACCTTGACACATTTGTTGAGGAAAGAATCAAGGAACATGTTCCGGATAGCGACCAGAACCTATGTTTTTTGGGCATCTGCTATTTCCGAAGTTGGAATGGAAGCTGAATCTTGCTTTTATTCCTTAATGAGTCTGCAAGAAGATGAAACAGATAATCCGGATAAGGGAGTCATTCAGGTTGAAAAAGTCTTTAAATCCATATTCTCGGGTGAACGAAAAGTAGAAACCGATGACAGTTTCTTTATTTTAGGATTAGCTCCTAATTCTGCGAGATTAGCTGTGATTTATTGGAAAAATATTCCGATAAGAGAGTTTGCCGGAAATATCCTTCAGCATTTTGAGGATATGGATATTGTTGATTACCGCAAGGAGAAAAGACCCTATAAAGGAGTCTACAGTATACTTTCTGCTGTAACTCTACAAGGAAAGGTTGGAGATGTACAACCTAATTTACCGGAGGCAGTCATCAAGAGTATTTTCCAGAACATACCTTATCCATATTCTTTATATTCAGCCTGTCTCAGAAGAATCCGTGCAGAGCAGAGAACGACACAAGCTCGTGTCGCAACGATGAAAGCATATTTAAACAGATTATCAAATAATCATCATAAACTTACCGTTATGTTAGATAAATCAAACAAGAATGTAGGTTATGTGTGTGGCCGTCTGTTTGCCACATTGGAATATCTACAAAAGAAAAGCAGTGGGATAGATAGTATTCGTCAACGTTACTTGAATGCAGCTTCCACAACACCTGCCGCTGTTTTTGGAAATCTGATGAATCTTTCTGTTCATCATGAAGAGAAACTGAGTGAACCTTCAATCATTTTTTTCAGGAAATTGAAAAATGAAATCATAGATATGCTATCTGCCGACGGTTTTCCCACTCACTTGGATATACAGAATCAAGGTCGATTTTTTGTCGGATACCATCATCAGATGGCTGAATTTTATAAGTCAAATAAAGAAGATGAGGACAATGTTGAATAAATAAAATACTGATATTATGGAAGAATTGAAGAATAAAATAGATTTCGTCTTATTCGTGGATGTGCAGGATGGCAATCCCAATGGTGATCCGGATGCTGGAAACTTACCGAGAGTAGATGCTGAAACAGGAGAGGGGTTGATAACAGATGTATGCTTGAAACGTAAAATACGCAATTATATACAGACGTTAAAATTCGGTGAATCGGGTTATGATATTTTCATAAGGGAGAAAGCTATTTTGAATAATCTGATTGATGAATCTTACGAAGACGAATCAGTGAAAGAGAAGGATAAGAAAGGGAAAAAAAACGGTGAACAAGTAGATGCCGCTCGTAAGTTCATGTGTGCCAAATATTATGACATCAGAACCTTTGGAGCCGTTATGACTACAGGAAAGAATGCCGGACAGGTAAGAGGACCGATTCAACTGACTTTTGCCCGATCTGTAGATCCGATTGTCAGTATGGAGCATTCTATAACTCGTGTCGCTATAACGAAAAAAGAAGATGCTGATAAACGGGGTGAAATGGGACGTAAATCGACCGTTCCATACGGCTTGTACAGATGTCATGGTTTTATTTCTGCAAATTTGGCCAAACAGACCGGTTTTTCTGAAGAGGATTTGATTTTATTCTGGGAAGCATTGAAGAATATGTTTGATTGTGACCGTTCGGCTTCACGAGGTTTGATGAGTACTCAGAAACTTATAGTGTTCCGTCATGATAGTGAACTTGGAAATGTTCCCGCCAACAAACTGTTTGATTTGGTTACGGTCCAAAAGAAATGTGAGGGAGCAGCCCGCAGTTTCGCGGATTATGAAGTTTCAGTAGATGCTTCCAAGTTGCCGGAACATGTTCACTTGGAAGAGTTGATATAAAATGTTCTGTCATGAAGTATGATGATGACAATATGCTCATGTTGTCTGGGATACAACATTTTATGTTTTGTCCCAGGCAATGGGGGCTTATTCATTTGTCCCAGGAATGGGAAGATAACAGTCTTACTACGGAGGGACAATTGTTGCATAAGCGGGTAGATGATCCTTTTTATCGCCAGAAATCCGGTGATATCATTACTTTACGCTCTGTTCACATTGCGTCACATACTTTAGGCCTATATGGAATGACTGATGCAATAGAGCTGTCACCTTCAGATTCTTCGACCAATGCTATCAGACATCCACGTTATCTCGGATTCTGGAACTTGTTGCCTGTTGAATATAAACGAGGTAAACAGAAACCGGATAAATGTGATGAGGTTCAATTGGCCGCACAGGTAATGTGTTTGGAAGAGATGTATCAGATACAGCTGGATTATGGTGCGTTGTTTTATCATGAAGTGCGTCGTCGGGATTTGATACATATCGATGACAAGTTAAGAAAACTTACTCGGGAGTGCGCAGAGCAAATGCATCTTGTCTTTTCTTCCGGACAGATACCGAAGCCTGTCTATTTGCCTCATTGCAAGCGATGTTCTCTTTATGATGTCTGTTTGCCTCTAGTGGAAAATAAAATTCAAGTTTCAACTTATCTAAAGAAATACTTGTATGAGGAAACTACTTAATACTTTGTATGTAACAACACCAGATGCATATTTGTCGAAGGATGGATTGAATGTGGTTGTGTCTGTGAAACAGAATGAAATGTTTAGAATCCCCATCTTGAATATCGAAGCAATAGTGACTTTCGGTTATATGGGAGCCAGCCCGGGACTGATGAAACTATGTATAGATAATCAGGTATCGTTGACTTTCTTGACTCCACAAGGAAGATTCATCAGTAGAATCCAAGGAGCTACAAAAGGGAATGTTTTGTTGCGCACGAAGCAATACTCACTTTCAGGTGATGAAAAGTTCTCATTACATTTGAGTAGGTTGTTTATTGGGGGAAAAATCCAGAATTACCGTAATATCTTACGTCGCTTTATTCGGGACAATGGGTTGCATGCAGAAGTTGAAAAGGCTGCTTCTTTGTTGGATATGGCCAAGCGAAAAGTCTTTAATATAAAAGATGCAGATGAGTTAAGAGGAGTTGAAGGAGAAGCGGCAAATATCTACTTTTCGGTATTTCCTCAATTGATTCTCCATCAAAAAGAAGCTTTCCCTTTTCATGGTAGGAACAGGCGTCCACCTAAAGATGCAGTAAATGCAATGTTGTCATTTGTCTACACATTGATAGCCAATGATGTGGCTTCAGCTTTGGAGTCGGTTGGACTTGACCCTTATGTTGGTTTTCTTCATGTACTTCGTCCGGGCAGAATTTCTTTGGCGCTTGATATGATGGAAGAGTTGAGAGCCTATTTAGGAGACAGGTTGGTCTTATCGTTGATTAATAGAAAACAAGTATCAGAGAAAGATTTCTTCTGCCAAGGGGATGAGAGTATTTTAATGACTGATAATTGTAGGAAAACACTGATATCTTCTTGGCAAAACAGGAAAAAAGAATTGATAACCCATCCATATTTAGGTGAAAAGATTCCAATAGGTTTATTACCTTATTCTCAAGCCATGCTGATGGCCCGTTATATTCGTGACGAGATTGATGATTATCCGGTTTTCTTAATTCAATGAAGTATGATGGTTTTAATTACGTATGACGTAGATACCGTTTCGGATTCTGGAAAGAAGAGATTACGGAATGTTGCGAATGCATGTAAAGATTATGGACAAAGAGTACAGAACTCCGTTTTTGAATGTATGCTTACAGAATCACAGTTTCTATTGTTAAAGGCTAGATTAGAATCTATTATTGATTTGAATTTAGACAGTATCCGTTTTTATTTTCTAGGAAAGAATTGGAGTAAGCGGATTGAATATTTAGGGAAAATAACATCATTTGATCTATCTGGTGAGTTGATTATCTGATTGCGAACCTAAAGCGGTACATAAATTGTGTACCAATCGCATTCGCTGATTATAAACCAATTACATCTTTTCTTTGTCAATCTGTTTGATTTCAATTTTATGCCATGAAATGTTCGCAGAAATATAAGCGTATATGTAAGAAAATCAGCTGATTGAAAGATGTACTGTCGCACCCCGTGTGGGTGCGTGGATTGAAACACTAGGATTGGCGTATAGACGACCGTCTCACCCGGTCGCACCCCGTGTGGGTGCGTGGATTGAAACGCTGATAGAGCGGTGTCCCGTCATCCATCGTAAGGTCGCACCCCGTGTGGGTGCGTGGATTGAAACTTTTTTATTGGTTCTACCAGCGTATTTCCCTCTTGTCGCACCCCGTGTGGGTGCGTGGATTGAAACCATCGATGTGAAGAGCGGAGCCGAAAAACGTGTTTGTCGCACCCCGTGTGGGTGCGTGGATTGAAACGAACACGATATACGTTGTTACGGTAGCGGACTGGGTCGCACCCCGTGTGGGTGCGTGGATTGAAACTGCCGGATGAAGGAACCGTCCTTGTAACGTGCGAGTCGCACCCCGTGTGGGTGCGTGGATTGAAACTCAGTGCCTCGGAAATCTTTTCACGCATAGTCTTGTCGCACCCCGTGTGGGTGCGTGGATTGAAACAAACCTACCGACGGAGCGGATAAAACAATCGGTGTCGCACCCCGTGTGGGTGCGTGGATTGAAACTGGCTAGATAGTAGTCCTCCCACAACTGTTGCGAAGTCGCACCCCGTGTGGGTGCGTGGATTGAAACTGAATTGACCGGGGAAAATATACGTGGATTTGGTGTCGCACCCCGTGTGGGTGCGTGGATTGAAACCCGACGGACGATGATTTTGCCGACAGATGGTTTAAGTCGCACCCCGTGTGGGTGCGTGGATTGAAACACGTCCGTCGAGGAGCATCGTCCAATCGGGATGCAGTCGCACCCCGTGTGGGTGCGTGGATTGAAACAGCTGGTTGTTCACAGATGTTTTCCAGGTTGTACGTCGCACCCCGTGTGGGTGCGTGGATTGAAACATTATACCTTGTGTTAGAGGAATAGCTGGAGTAGTCGCACCCCGTGTGGGTGCGTGGATTGAAACCCTTTCGGGCTTGGCTGCTGATTGTCCAATCCTTGCGTCGCACCCCGTGTGGGTGCGTGGATTGAAACACATCTGAATAACGTGTTACCTTGTAGTACGCGGTCGCACCCCGTGTGGGTGCGTGGATTGAAACATCATGGAAAGAGGAAATAAACGAGCCGATAGAATGTCGCACCCCGTGTGGGTGCGTGGATTGAAACCTATCAGACGTATCGGCATCGTAGGGGCGCTGGTGTCGCACCCCGTGTGGGTGCGTGGATTGAAACTTTGTGAGCCGACGTAATAGACCCACCGACTAGACGTCGCACCCCGTGTGGGTGCGTGGATTGAAACGTGCGGTTGTGTGTCGGTTTTGAGAGCCTAGCGAGTCGCACCCCGTGTGGGTGCGTGGATTGAAACAGACGCCGGGAAACACCCACTCAATGCAGGCTGGGTCGCACCCCGTGTGGGTGCGTGGATTGAAACTATGCAGCAAAATGCCTGTCTTTTACTCGTCAAGGTCGCACCCCGTGTGGGTGCGTGGATTGAAACTTTAGTGTGTAGTGTGGGGGAGTATCTGTTATGGGTCGCACCCCGTGTGGGTGCGTGGATTGAAACACTTCCCATAATTCCAGCGATTTGTCATAGATATGTCGCACCCCGTGTGGGTGCGTGGATTGAAACCGGAACCTAACGCAATGTACAAATTAAAGCCGAAGTCGCACCCCGTGTGGGTGCGTGGATTGAAACTGAAAGGCTACGTTTGTAGATGAATGTAGGCTCAGTCGCACCCCGTGTGGGTGCGTGGATTGAAACTTTGTTTTGGGGTCAGGCTTCCGGTAAACTTGGTGTCGCACCCCGTGTGGGTGCGTGGATTGAAACACCATCGTATCGTTAGCGACATAGACGTTACCCTGTCGCACCCCGTGTGGGTGCGTGGATTGAAACACGTGGAACGTTTACATTTGTAAATACCTCCGCTGTCGCACCCCGTGTGGGTGCGTGGATTGAAACCGGAACCTAACGCAATGTACAAATTAAAGCCGAAGTCGCACCCCGTGTGGGTGCGTGGATTGAAACCTTGTTTTGGGGTCAGGCTTCCGGAAAGCTGGGTGTCGCACCCCGTGTGGGTGCGTGGATTGAAACATTCCGGAGGGTCCGGTGGGGCTACCGAAGGCAGGGTCGCACCCCGTGTGGGTGCGTGGATTGAAACCGGAGGCCTGCGGCCGGCTCCGGTCCCAGCGGCCGTCGCACCCCGTGTGGGTGCGTGGATTGAAACACAGATGTTTTCCAGGTTGTACCCACCTGATCAGTGTCGCACCCCGTGTGGGTGCGTGGATTGAAACAGCTCCATTATAACAGGTTTTAATCGGTTTTAAAAGTCGCACCCCGTGTGGGTGCGTGGATTGAAACAGTAAATACCCCGTGTTTTACTCTGATTGCCCGGTCGCACCCCGTGTGGGTGCGTGGATTGAAACATGGATCGTTTTCTCAGTGTACTGAGTGGTACAGGTCGCACCCCGTGTGGGTGCGTGGATTGAAACAACATCAGCGAATCACAATTGAAGAAACTCAGAGGTCGCACCCCGTGTGGGTGCGTGGATTGAAACATTCCGGCTGCCTGGTTACCGTTTACGTTTATCCGGTCGCACCCCGTGTGGGTGCGTGGATTGAAACCAACCGATTTTGAGCGGTGTATTATTCCGCTCTAGTCGCACCCCGTGTGGGTGCGTGGATTGAAACATATTGTGACTGCGGTATATTATCTCCCTGCTTAGTCGCACCCCGTGTGGGTGCGTGGATTGAAACAGTCTGGTGAGATGCTTGAGTGCCCCGTTTACCTGTCGCACCCCGTGTGGGTGCGTGGATTGAAACCGCTGCCAGGTCGCTATATCTGCATGACAGTTTGTGTCGCACCCCGTGTGGGTGCGTGGATTGAAACCTTTTGGCTGAGGGAGGCTCTGAGGGGATGGTTTGTCGCACCCCGTGTGGGTGCGTGGATTGAAACTTTGTTTTGGGGCCAGGCGTCCGGTAAGTTGGGGTCGCACCCCGTGTGGGTGCGTGGATTGAAACATCGGAGTAGCCAATACGGCCCCATCCGCATAGGATGCATTCCATATGAGTAAAACATATTAAAAATAAATTGTTTGCAATATCACCCCTCTTAAACATTTTGCCTTACAACAACTATTATACGGATAAAATCCGCTATATTTACCACATCCGATTATCGTCGAACATCGTTTGTTAACGCTAGTATACTATGAATAGAATCTTTACAAGCCTGGCAGCAGTAGGATTGGCGCTGGCTGTCTATGCGGCGGAAGGGGAAACCTCCGTGGCCGGAACACCGCTTCGGGTGATTCCGATACCTGTGAACATCGAACTGGAACAGGGGGTGTTTATCGTTCCCGAACAGGGTATGACCTGCTACATCGAAGGGGAGCGGGCGGAACAACTGACCGGCTACCTAGAGCAGGGTCCCCTGAAATGTACACGGGTGGAGAAAGCGGGAAAAGCCGATGTGGTGATAAAAATAACTGACACGAAACGGCGGAAGGAAACACAGAAGGACCACCGTAACGGCGAGGAATATTTCCTGCAAATTACTTCGGAACGGATTACGGTACGGGCCGCCGGAGAGGCCGGGGCCTTCTATGCCCTGCAAACCCTCCTGCAGATGACGGAAGAGGGGAAGAACCGCCGGCTGGTGTGCTGTACGGTGGACGACCGGCCGCGCTTCGCATACCGGGGGCTGCACTTCGACGTGTCCCGCCATTTCCGCTCCAAGGAATTCCTGATGAAGCAGATGGACGCCATGGCGCTGCTGAAGCTGAACAAGATGCACCTGCACCT
>ULWY01030362.1_pt1 | contig 13701 bp, 9 predicted proteins | sample 1960761 | NCBI WGS metagenome assembly ULWY01 (sample SAMEA4835824, study PRJEB28245) | human gut metagenome | biome: gut microbiome; material: fecal sample | place: Denmark | collected 2008
GGAAGCAAACCGCCCTTGCTGCCGTACAGCACCCTGAATTAACACAATCTTAACCTAACCTGCCTTTCCGCCTTTACATTCCCGCGGTATCATACAGGCGTACCCAAGGAAAAAGACAAGGGCAACAGGACATCAGGAAGGTGTCCCGGATAGAAAGGAAGGTTTTCTGCAATGAAGAAGTTTGCTGCCATCCTGCTCTCGCTCGTGCTGACGCTCACCGTCGCGCTGGCGGACTCCATCTACGTTGTTTCCCGTGAGGACGGCTCCGGCACGCGCACCGCGTTCATCGAACTGACGGGCGTTGAGCAGAAGGACGCTGACGGCAACAAGGTTGATATGACCACAGTCGAAGCCGCTGTGTACTCCGGCACGTCCGAAGTCAAGACCACGGTTTCGCAGGACGTTGCTGCCATCGGCTACATCTCCCTCGGCTCGATGGATGCGTCCGTGAAGGCGCTGAAGGTGGCGCGCAACCCCGAAGATGGTGCGGAAGCCGTCTACGTCAAAGCGACCCCCGAAAACGTCGCCAGCGGTGATTACGCCATCGCGCGTCCCTTCAACATCGCTTACAAGGCGGATAGCCTCTCCGCGACTGCGCAGGATTTCATCAACTGGATTCTCTCTGCCGAAGGTCAGGCAATTGTGACCGCGCAGAAGTACGTCGCCAAAGAGCCGGCTGAATATCAGGCGGCGCCCGTGGCAGGCAAGATTGTCATCGGCGGTTCTTCTTCCGTCGGCCCGCTGATGCAGAAGCTCGAAGAAGCCTACGAAGCACTCCACCCGGAAGTGGACATCGAAGTGCAGATTTCTGACTCCTCCACCGGTATGCGCGGCGCTGCGGACGGCTCGTTCGATATCGGCATGGCTTCCCGCGAAGTCAAGGCGTCCGAGCTGGAAGCGGGTCTGACCCCTGTGACCATCTGCATGGACGGCATTGCGGTCATCGTGAATAACGACAACGCGGTCGAAGGTCTGACGCTTGCGCAGATTCGCGACATCTTCACGGGCGAAATCGTCGACTGGGACGAAGTCAAGTAATCAGCCAAGGACAAATCAAACGCCGAGCAGGTCGAAAGACTTGCCCGGCGCTTTTCATAGACCAATTACAACATAAAAAACAGGCCATGACCCATTCGCCATAGCCTGTTTTGCCTGTACCCCTTATTCCGCTGCCAGCTTCATCAGCGCCGCGGCATAAATCTTCATCGCCTTGACCATCTGCGACACGCGGATGTACTCATTCGCCTGATGCGCCAAGTCCTCATCCTCCGGGAATGCTGCGCCGTACGCAACGCCCTGCTTGAGCACCTTCGCGTACGTTCCGCCGCCAGTGGCGTGCGGCGCGGCGGGTTCACCCGTCACCTCGGTGTAGGAGTCCAGCAGCGAGCGCACCAGCTTGCTGTCTGCCGGAACGTGATGCGGTTCCTTGATTTCCAGCGAATCGACATTAAAGCCGGGCAGGTGCGCGCGAATCGCGTTCGTCAGCGCGGACAAATCCGCCGCCACAGGGCAGCGCAGGTCGAGCGACGCCGTCACCTTGCCGTCCTTGACATGCAGGATGCCCATGTTGCACGTCAGCGCGCCGGAAATCTCGTCCGAGCACGCGCAGCCCAGCGACGCGCCGTCGTGCTCCATGCCGACCGCGTCCGCCAGCGTCTTCAGCGCGCCGGTCACTCCCATCTCGCGCAGGAGTACCAACATCATGCCGATGGCGTTGCGGCGGCCTTCGGGGTACGCGCTGTGTCCGGGGATGCCCTCCGCCGTCACCCACACGCCATCCGCGGTCACCTCCGCCGTGTAGGGAAGCCCGGTCTTTTGGGCATAGGCCGCCACCTTGTCGGCAACCTCCTGACCGCCCGCGATAAGCGCCTTGGATTCGCCGGGGATGACGTTCACGCGCTCACCCGTCCACAGCTGCTTGACCTGCAGACCGTCCTCCGCGAGTTTGCTCGTGAAGAAGCCGTGAATCATGCCCTTTTCGGTGTTGATGATAGGGAAGGAAGCGTCCGGGGAGAAGCCGACTTCCGGCATTTCCGTGTGCGCGCAGTAATACGCCATGTCTTCCCAGTCGGATTCCTCGTCGCAGCCGAGAATCAGACGGATGGACTTCTTCAGCGGAATGCCCGCTGCCTTGATGGCGTTCATCGCGTACAGCGCCGCCAGCGCCGGCCCCTTGTCGTCGCTCGTGCCGCGCGCGAAAATCTGGTCGCCCACGCGCGTCGCGGTGAACGGCAGGGTCGCCCAGTTGTCGCCCGCCGGAACGACGTCGAGGTGTCCCAGCACGGCGATGGCTTCTTCCGATTCGCCCGGCAGGGTGATATCGCACGCATAGCCGTCGAAATCACGGGTTTCATAGCCGAACGCCTTTGCGTCCGCCATGGCCACATCCAGCATCCGGCGCACATCCTTGCCAAACGGCGCACCGGGCGTGGCTTCGCCCTTCACCGACGGCACTTCTACCCAGCGGCACAGCTGAGCGGCATAGTCCTCCGCGTGCGCATCCAGATAAGCAAATACTTTTTCGTACATGGGAAAATTCCTCCTTATGCTGAAATCATGGGGTCGAGAATGATATTTCGCGGTTGCAGGCGAAAATTCCTGCTTGATGGAAGATAAAAAAGTTAAGAAGGGCTAACCGTACGATTAGCCCTTTCTCTTCTTTTAGTCGCCGTAGTCCGGGAGCGGGGGGAAATCCCGCCCCGACAGCTGCATCAATTCACCCACCGTCACCGGGCGCAATCCCTTTACGTTAATCCAATTATCAAGCGCCTTATCCAGCACCTCCGCTGTATGATACCCATTGATATGGAACTGCACCACGCACCCGCTCGTCACCCGGTCGCTCGTCACGCGGTACACCATCTGATACACCTTATCCTTATACGCGTCCGACCAGTCGCACGCGTCGATTGCAAACAGGCAGTCTTCTACGCCTTCCGCGCGGGCAATGGCGGTGACGATGCTGTTCGTCGCGCCCAAATGCGCACAGAACAACCGCGGCCGTACGCCGAAAGTCTCTTCGCACAGGTCGTTCAGCTCGCGGATGTTCTCCTGCACACGCGCGTAGGAGACTTCAGTCATGTTGATGAGGTTGTTGCCGTGGCTGCCAAGCTCGTGGCCCGCATCAATGATGCGCTGGATGCGCTCCGGGTTGCGGCGCACGAAATCGCCCGTGACGTAGAATGTCCCCTTCACGCCGTATTTGTCCAGCGTGTTCAGCATGTCAGTCAGCTGCTTTTCTGATGCGCCGCTGCACACAATCATCACGCCGACAGCGGGTTCAGAGGGGGTCAAACGGGTGACGCGCGGCAGGCTGATGTCCGAGAACGCGGCGAAGGAATCCGTTTCGTTCACTTTCTCGCCGTCCAGCCAGACAGACAGCTTGTTGCCGCCCAGCATGTCCTCCGTCACATAGACCGAGAAGGTCAGGTCGTAGCGCGGATTGCGCCAGAACGCACGCTCCAGCACTTCGCCGCGGTGGTTGCGCAGCTCCAGATACTTCTCCGGCACAGTTGCGCTGCTTTTGTTCTTGCACGATACGGTGATTTTGATTTCGCGGTCGAGATACCCGACGTAGAATCCGCTCTTGAACGTGACAATCGGCGCAACGACGGGGGTCGTGTCCTCTTCGTTCTCCTCCGCGAACGCGGCGCCGCCCAGCAGCATCAGCACCATCAGCAGCAAACTCAGCAGTTTCTTCATCTTTACCACTCCTTTTTATCCAACTTTCATCCGTGAAAGCTGTGTTTGCAAATGGAAAGTTACCTTAAACCTGCGGGCGCACAACCACCTGTGCGCCTTCCGGCACCAGCGTCGGTTCAACCACAAACCCCGCCGGAACGGACAAAATCCGCAGACTGTCCATGTCCTCCAGAATCCGCTGATTGAACTTCGTCACGCGGCAGCCCTCGATGAACGCGGGGATGATGAGTTCCGTATCCGAACCGATGTACTCAATGACCGAGTAGGTGCTGCCCTTCTCTGCCTGCCCCAGATACGAGCCGACGATGAGCGTATCGCCCTCTGTCATCAGCCCCAGCCCGACGCGCAGGTCACGCGCATAGGCGCTGAAGGGGGCGGGGAGGGTCAGCGCGTTCAGCCGGGAGCAGCCCGTCAGCGCGTCATGCCCGATTTCGCGCACGGATGCGGGAATGGCGAGTGCCGTCAGGTGTGTGCAGCCGCGCAGGGCTTCATGGTCGATGCGGGTCAGGGTGTCCGGGAGATTCAAGAATTCCAGCGACGTGCAGTTCATCAGCGCCTGCATGGGCAGGACGGTCAGTGTGTTCGGCAGGTGGACGCTATTCAGCGCGGTGCAGCCCGAAAGGACAGCGCCGCCGACGGCTGTCACTGAATCGGGGAACGCGACTTCGCGCAGCGCGGTGCAGGACGCGAACGCGCGGTACTCGATGGTTTCCAGCCCGTCATTCAGCGTGATGCTTGTCAGCGCCGAGCAGCCCTCGAAGGCACTGCCGCCGATGTGGCGGAGCGTTTTAGGGAGCGTGACGGCGGTCAGGTCGGTGCGCATGATGAACGCGCACAGCCCGACGCTCACAACGGGGAGGCTGTCGAGCGTTTCCGGAAGGGTGATTTCGCCGCCTTGCCCGTAGTATTCCATGATTTCCGCGCCGGTGTCGATGACGCGGTAGGTGTAGTCACCGCATTGCATGGTGTGTACTTCCTCATTATATAGTAGTATGGATTTTGAAGCTGATTTTTTCTCCGTAATGGGCTTTAGAGCAGCAGCCAGAGGGCAATGAAAACAGACGAAGTCTGCGGTCGCCCTCTGAACTCCTTCGCCTTCGCCCTCTGGATGTTACTTGGATTTTATACTATTTCCAAATGAGAATGCGCCAAGATGCGCCGCGAATTTTTCGCTCTGGCTAACGGGAGTGGAATGCAGCGTAGCAGCGCTACGCTAAATGGAACGACCGGACGACAGAGCGGAAAAGGCGCAAGCAGATGGCGCAGGTGAATTTGGAAATAGTATTAGCGGGAGTTTTTTAGCTAGTGCGCAGGGACGCTTCGCTGCCTGCGACCAAGGTGTCGGGCTTGACTTTTCCTTTGAAATGGTCACACGCCCAACAGTTGGGGCGTTGCCCCAAGCCCCACAAGGGACGCTGTCCCTTGACCCTGCAAGGGGGATCCCCCCTTGACCCTTTTTTTGCGCCCCAGCTTGGTCGCGTTTCCTTTATGGTTAATTTTCGCGGCTGAGTGCCGCCAGAACCGCGTTGCGCATCTGTCGAACCACCCGTGTCGTACCGGAATCAACCGTGTTCTGCATCGACAGAATCGTCATCTGCTGTCCGGGGAAGTTCGCAAAGTATGTTCCCAGCCAGCCATCCCAGCCATATTCGCCCGCGCAAGCCAATCCGGTGATGCGCCCCGGTTCAGCGCAAATGCGCATCAAGTGCCCGTAGCTGTACCCGTCCAGCGAATCCCACATATCGCGGCGAACCGCGTCTTTCAGCTGCGGCTGCGTCATGCAGGCGACTGTCGCGGGCGAGAGAATCCGCCGCCCCTCGTAAGTGCCGCCCGCCAGCAGCATGTCGGCAAAGTGGCTGTAATCCTCCAGCGTCGAAACAAGCCCCGCGCCGCCGGATTCAAAGGCGGGTTCGCGGTCGTAAACGCCGACGGCAAGGTGGGTGCTTGTCCACGGCACAAGTCCGTTTTCCGTGCGCTTGTAGGCGGTCACAAGGCGATTTCGCTTGCTTTCGGGAACGTAGAAGCCGGTGTCCACCATGTCCAGCGGCTCAAAGAACTCCTTGCGGAGGAACTCGCCGAAGCGCATTCCGCTGACGACCTCCACCACCGCGCCGAGGATGTCCGCGCAGGTGGAGTAGCGCCAGTGCGTGCCCGGCTGGAAGGAAAGCGGCTGCTGCCCCAAGCGGTTGCAGAACTCCACCGTCGGCACGCCGCCGCCCGCGAGGATTTCCTGCGTTGCTTCGTCGAACACCTTTGCGGCGTACTGCCCCGCCGGGTCGCTGTCGGGGTAGCAGACGCCCGCCGTCATGCCGAGCAGCTCCATCAGCCACGGCGCACGGGTCGCGGGGCGAATCGTGCCCTGCTTATCGACGACGCGCGCATTTCGGAAGCCCGGCAGATAACGGTCTACGCCGTCCATCAGGTCAATCTGCCCGCGCTCCGCCAGCAGCATCACGGCGGCGGCCGTAATCGGCTTGGACTGGCTGTACAGGCGGAAGATGCTGTCGCGGTGGATCAGCCGCCCCGACGCAACGTCGGACATGCCCGCCTGCGTATAGAGCATTTCCTCTCCGCAGCGCCGCACCAGTACGCTGATGCCTGCGCATTCCTGCGCTTCGACAGCGGAGGCAAGAATATCGGTGACTTGTTCGTGAAGGGTCATGGAAATAACCTCCTTGCATGTTCTTCAGCAATCATTCGTCGCTTTCGATAAAATCCGGCAGCTGATGCAGCGTCACAAAGCTGCTATCCCGATAAATCGCCCGCAGCGACTCCGGCGTGTTCCCCTTGCTGCTGTCCGTCAGCCAGCTGGTGTGCCACACCATGAAGTACGCCCACGGGGCATTCGTCGCGTCCATCTCCGCGCGGGTCGGAATCTGTCCGCACTCGTGGAACACAATCGGCATCCCTGCCGGGGCAAGCGCGGCACAGCGCCGGTATAAATCCCCCTGCGCGCCGACCTTGTAGCTGTCGCCGCCGAGAATGTCCACCACGTCGTCCCCCGGATACCACGGGCGCAAATCCTCCGTCGCGTCGGAGAAGCCCAGCACCCAAATTAGATTCCGCAGACCGTGAACATGCGTGTAGCGGTCGTACATCAGCCGCCACAAGCGCACAAAATTCGCCGCGCCGCCGCGTCCCCACCAGAACCAGCCGCCGTCCATCTCGTGGAAAGGTCGCCAAAGAATCGGAACGCCATCTGACTGCAAGCGCTTGAGGTAGGGGACAGCGTGGTCAAGCCCATCCAGCAGACGGCGGTTCGCTTCAGTGCCGTCCACAAAAGCGGAAGCCCAGTCGAGTTCGCTTTCGCGGCATTCGGGGTAACCGGAGAAGAAATCCGCGCCCGTGTGCCAGCAGATGGTGGGAATGCCGCCGCGAGCCCACCAGTCCTTTGCGCGCTGCGTCACGCCCAGATAGTCGTTATCCATGAAATCCAGCCCTCGAATGGCAGGCTGACGACCGGTGACATCGGTCAGATAGCTGATTTCATGCTCAGTCGAGCGGCACCATTGGCTTTCCATCTGCCCGGTCAGGCACTTGCCGGAAAGCGATTGCAGGTATTCATAGACGCGCCGAGCGGCGGGCAGCGGATTTTCCGCGCAGAGGGGACGGAACATAATGCTTCTCCTTTGCTTTGCAGGAATCTGCTTGCAGTATAGCAGGAAATGCCCGCCTTTGCAACGGGTAGAAGGGAAAAAGGGAGGGGAAAAAGCATGGAAAATCAGGCGGCGGCAGTTGTCCAAGAAGAGGGTTTGTGCTATACTTATTATGGGTGTTTATTGGAATGCCCATGAACCAGCGGGCATCCCCGCTATGGGAGTTAATAAATGAAGCTGAAAAAATTGGAGCTGTATGGCTTCAAATCCTTTGCCCAGCGGACGGAAATCGTCTTTGATGAGGGCATAACGGGCATCGTCGGGCCGAACGGGTCGGGCAAGAGCAACATCGGCGACGCGGTGCGCTGGGTGCTGGGCGAGCAGAGCGCGAAAACCCTGCGCGGCGCGAGTATGTCCGACGTGATTTTCAACGGCACGCAGAAGCGCAAGCCGCTGTCCTACTGCGAAGTATCGCTGGTGTTTGACAACGATGACCATGCGCTGGCGATGGAAGCTGCCGAGGTCATGGTCACGCGCCGCGTCTACCGAAACGGCGAATCCGAATATTACTTAAACCGCACCGCCTGCCGCTTGAAGGACGTGGTCGACCTCTTCCGCGATACGGGCATCGGCAAAGAGGGATACTCCATCATCGGACAGGGGCGCATTGACGAAATCCTCTCCCGCAAGAGCGAGGATCGCCGGCAGGTGTTCGAGGAAGCAGCGGGCATCGTTAAGTTCAAGGCGCGCAAGGAAGAAGCGGACAAGAAATTGCAGCGGACGCTGGAAAATCTGGAGCGCGTCGATGATATTCTGGATGAGCTGACGAAGCGCGTGAAGCCGCTGGAAGAACAGAGCCGCAACGCCCGCGTGTATCTGGAACTGTCCACCGAATTGAAGGATTTGGACTTGAACCTTTTCCTGATTCGCTCCGACCGGGCGCGGGCGCGCTTGTCCGAACTGGAAAGCGAACTGCTGACTGTCCAGACGATTCTGGCGGACACGGAAAGCAACCTGACCGACAAGACCACCCGCCGCGACGAGACGCAGAACCGCATCGATCAGCTGGAGGAAGCCATCACGAAGGCGCGCACCGAACTGATGGAATGCGCCGAGCATGTGCACGAATCGCAGAAGAAACTCTCCGCCCTGCAAAGCCGCCGCGAGACGCGCAGCGAGAACCGGCAGCGCATCGTCCGCGAGCAGGAGGAAGCCCAGGAGCGGCTGGCGGAAATCGAGAAGGATCATGCGCGGATTCAGGCGGACGTGGAGAAGCAGCACAGCCTGATTGCCGACGCGGAGCAAATCCTCCGGGCGACGCAGGACGCCGCCGAAAAGGCGCAGGCGAAGGAAAAGGAAGCGGACGCAGCGCTGGAAGCGCAGAAAGCCGCTGTCATTGACCAAATGAACCGCCTGTCCGATGTGCGCAACGACAAGACGCGCCTGAACACCATGCAGGCGCAGATGGAAACGCGCTTGACGGAGATTGAAGAATCCAGCGGGGCACTGCAGGAGCAGGAAGCTGCCCTGCGGGAAGCCTTGACTGCCGTCGAAAAGCAGCTGGAAACAGAAAATCAGCATCAGCAGCAGTGTCAGGAGAAGCTGGCGCAGGCGCGGCAAGCGTCGGATGAGGCGGATACCGCGTATGCCAATTTGCGCGCGGATGTCGAAAAGCAATCCGCCGATATGCAAGCCGCGGCAAGCCGTCATAACGTCCTGACCGAAATGACGCGCGACATGGAAGGCTACAACATGGCGGTTCGCCGCGCGATGACCTACGCCAAGCAGCGCGGTTTGACGGGCGTCAAGGGCGTACTGGCGCAGCTGATGACCGTTCCGCAGGCGTACGAAACGGCAATTGATATGGCGCTTGGCGCGGCGCAGCAGAACATTGTCACCGACACCGAAGAGACGGCGAAGGAGCTGATTAACTACCTGCGCCAGAATCGGCTGGGGCGCGCGACGTTCCTGCCGATGAGCGCCATCCGCGGCAAAACGCTCTATGGCAATGAGCGCAATGCGTTGAAGCTGCCGGGCTGCCTCGGCGTGGCGAGCGAACTGGTGCAGTGCGCGCCGGAATATCGCGGCATTGTGGAAAATCTGCTGGGGCGCACGGTGATTGCCGACAACCTCGACCACGGCATTCCGATTATGCGCGCGGGCAATCACGCGTTCCGCTTGGTGACGCTGGAAGGCGACGTGATGCACTCCGGCGGCTCGATGACGGGCGGTTCGGCGCAGTCGAAGGTGTCCAACCTGCTCAGCCGCGAGCGTGAACTGAAGGAATTGACCGCGAAGCTGCAAACCGGGCGCGCGGAACTGGACAAGTGCCGTCAGGAACTGACGCAGCGTCAGCAGACGGTGCAGGAGAAGCGGCAGAAGGTCAGCGACGCGGTGAACGCCCTGCATCAGCAGGAAATTGCCGTCGCCCGCGAACAGGCGCGCCGCGAAAGCGTATCCGCCGACCTGAACACCCATTTACAGCGGATGCAGGAGACTGAGCAGGCGCGCGTGCAGCTGCATCAGTCGCTGGAGGACATTCGCCAGCAGCTGGAGACCATTGAACATCAGCGCACGGGCGCGCAGGGCGACCAGAGCGCGATGGAGCAAAAGACCATTGAAATGCAGAATGCGCTGGTCAAGGCGCGCGCAGAAGCCAGCGCGGAAAACGACCGCCTGATGGTGCGCACGCTGCAATTGTCCGACCTGCGCCACGGCTTAAGCGACTTGGAGCGCGACGAAGCCCACGCGCAGCAGGATCAGGCGCAAATCCTCCGCGAACAGGAGCGCCGCGAACAGCTGCTGCACGAGATGGACGAACTGGACGCCATTGACGAGAACGACATGAAGCGCGAGGAAGCCGAATCCGCCCGCCGCCAGAAGGAGCAGCTGCGGCAGGAGAGCGCCGCGCAGGCCATCGAGCAGCGACGTTCACAGGCGCAAAGTGACCTGCGTGACATTCTCAGCGACATGGAGAACCTGCACGAAGCCTACAACCGTGACAGCGAGAAGCTGCACAAGACCGAGCTGGCGAAGGCGCGCATCGAGGGCGACCAGAAGAATCTGCAAAACCGCATCTGGGACACCTACAAGCTGACCTACGCCGGGGCAGAGGAATTCCGCCGCACGCCCTTTGACGAGAAGGAAAGCGACCGCCGCGCCGCCGAGCTGCAAGGGCAGATTCGCGCGCTGGGAACGGTCAACGTCGGGGCAGTGGAGGAATACGCCGAAACCAAGGCGCGCGTGGACGACCTGACCACTCAGCAGCAGGACTTGAAGCGCGCGGAAATGGACTTGCGCGAACTCATCGAGCGGCTGCTGATTCAAATGCGGTCGACGTTTGTGGAGAACTTCTCGAAGATGCAGGGGTACTTCGCTGAGACGTTCACGCGCCTGTTCGGCGGCGGTCACGCGGAACTGAAGTTGATGGATCCGGACGACCCGCTGAACTGCGGCATCGAGGTCAACGCCCAGCCGCCGGGAAAGAAATTGCAGCTCTTGTCGCTGCTTTCCGGCGGCGAACGCGCGCTGACGGCGATTGCGATTCTGTTCGCGATGCTGAAATTGAAGCCCACGCCGTTCTGCATTCTGGACGAGATTGAAGCCGCGCTGGATGACGCGAATATCGGGTATTACGCGGATTATTTGAAGGAATACTCGAAGGGTACGCAGTTTATCGTCGTGACACACCGCAAGGGGACGATGGAGCGCTGCAACAGCCTGTTCGGGGTGGCGATGGAGGAACAGGGCGTGAGCCGGATGGTGTCGGTGTCGCTGCAGGACTATCAGGAGTAAGGGAAAACTGAAAGGGGTATCACGGCGGACAAATCCGCCTGATGAAAAAGGAGGCTTTTCGCATGAGTGAGAACGAAAACAATCAGTATCGACTGCTGTCGCCGTGGGCGTATGTGGGCTATGGCCTCCTGTTCACGCTTCCGGTCATTGGCTGGATTCTCGCCATCGCCTTTGCGCTGAGTGACGACAACCTGAACCGCCGCAACTTTGCGCGCGGTTACTGGTGCGGCGTGCTGGTGGCGGTCATCGTGGCGGTTATCCTGTCGATTGTTGGAATGGTGATGGGCGTGTCGATCATGGATGGGTTCAGCAGCTATCAGTATAACTACCGATATTGATGAAGGGCTTATCAGACGCAAGGCTGCCTGCCGAGTGCGGGCAGTCTTTTTTGCTGCGCGGATGGCGCAAGCAGATCGCCCTGTTCTTCTCTATCTTCACCGGCGTGCTGGGTGCTGACCGCTCCTACCTTGGCTACACGGCATTGGGCGTGTTGAAGCTGCTCACCGCGGGCGGCGCGGGCATTTGGGCGCTGATTGACTTCATCCGAATCGGCGTTGATTCGCTCCGTCCGGCGGATGGTTCGCCGTGGGTGGAGGAAACGCGCGACGAGAACATCCGCAGCATCGCCGCGAATATGCAGGCCATCGCCGAAAAGCTGGAGAAGCTGCAAGCACAGAGCGTTCCGGCAGAAGCACCCAAGCCGGAAGCGGACGGCGAAAATCAGGAGACACACAAGGTGTCGCTGAAAAAATAACTTCCTAATGGCAATAACCGCAGGGCTGTCAGGCGCAGGACGCTTGGCAGCCTTTCGCGTGGGGAAAAATCCGCTTGCAAACTGCGCGAAAAACCAGTACAATAGAATCGTATCCTTGAATATCAGCATGAACGAGGTGCTTTTGATGCCTTTGTGGAAACGAACGCTGGCGGCGCTCCTGCTGGCGGTGATGATGATACTGCCCTTCGCGTCGGCGGAGGACGCGGGGGAGGCCGTGCCGGATGACAGCGTGGAGTGGACGGAGGGCGCGGCGAACATCACGCGCGATTTGACCCTGAATGATGAGGGCGACGACGTGTCCGCCCTGCAAACCGCGCTGACGGATTTGTGCTATTACAGCGGCGACGTGACCGGGCGCTACGGCGAGGCAACCAAAACCGCTGTGGAGGATTTCCAGCGTGATTTTGCCCTTGCGGTGACGGGCATGGCGGACAAAGCGACGCAGGAAGCCATCTATGCGGCGGATTATCGCCCGCTGCGGCTGGGATGCGTGGGCGAGGACGTGCGGCAGGCGCAGATTCGCCTGATGGCGCTGGGCTACTACACGGGCAAGATTTCCGGGCGCTATCTGCCCGCGACACAGGAAGCCATCCGTCTGTTCCAGACGGCGAACGCCCTGCCGATTACGGGCGAAGCGGATGTGCAGACGCTGGAACGCCTGTTCAGCGGCGATGCCATCAGCCGGGATTCGTCCGCCGCGGCGACGCCTACCCCTTCGCCCACGCCCGGAATGCACCTCTCGGATGAAACCACCACCCCGACGCCCGCGCCGACGGTGGCGTTCGTCAAGAAACTGCAATACAACAAGTCCAAGGGCGAAGAAGTCAAGCTTGTGCAGACCCGCCTGACGGAACTGGGGTACTATTCCGGCAACATCAGCGGCAATTTTCTGGGGCACACGCGCAACGCGGTGAAGGCATTCCAGCAGCAGAACGCGCTGAGCGTGGATGGCATCGTGGGCGAAAACACATGGAACGCGCTGTTCAACGACCCGGATGTGCGTGCCGCGGCTGATGATCCGAAGCCTACGCCCGAACCGACGCCTGTGCCGTTTGCCATCACGGTGGATGTCAACAATCAGGTGACGACCGTCTACGGGCGCGACGAAAACGGCGATTACACCGTTGTTGTGCGGCAGATGCTCTGCTCCACCGGCACGCGCAAGAATCCGTCGGATATCGGCACATTCACACTCAACGGGCGCACGGCGCGCTGGTGCTACTTCCCGGAGTGGGGCAGCCACGCGCAGTACTGGACGCGCATCAACTCGTCCATTGCGTTTCATTCCGTCATTTACAACACGGTCAATACGATGGATTTGTCGGTCAAGTCCTACAAGAACCTCGGCAAGCGCGCGTCACACGGGTGCATTCGCCTGACCGTTGCGGATGCGAAGTGGATTTACAACAACTGCGGGGCAGGGACGGTCGTCACGATTCGCGCCGATATGCCCGCTGACCCGGAACTCCGCGCCGCGCTGAAGCTGCCCTCGCTGAATACGAAGAACATGCTGCCCTACGTCACGCCGCAGCCGACCGCCGAGCCGGATTACCGCGCCGGGGCGATGCCGCCGCAGCCCTTCCGGACGCTGAAAGTGAACAGCTCCGGCGAGGATGTGTACTGGATGCAGCGGAAGCTGACGGATCTTGGCTACTATTCGGGCAAGTGCTCCGGCACGTTCCTGGCAGGCACGCAGAACGCGGTGAAGGCGTTCCAGAAGGCGAACAGTTTGTCTGCGATGGGGACGGCGGATGTCAAGACACTGAATCTGCTGTATGCGGAGGAACTGTCAGCGACGCCCACGCCGGAGGTCGCGGCGGATGACCGCACGCC
>ULWY01022166.1_pt1 | contig 13698 bp, 15 predicted proteins | sample 1960761 | NCBI WGS metagenome assembly ULWY01 (sample SAMEA4835824, study PRJEB28245) | human gut metagenome | biome: gut microbiome; material: fecal sample | place: Denmark | collected 2008
GCAGCCAGTCAGCAAGGCGAGGAAATTCTCCTCAAACTCTTCGAACAGCAGAAGCAGATGGGCATGCAGCAGTACCGTTCGGTGATACAGGACAGCTGTCATCAGATACGTGCCAACATGATGTATGAGCAGCGCCTGCAGTTGCTCAATTTCCTCGTCATGATTGCCCAGGCCGATGGAATTGTGAATCCTCAGGAGATTCAGGCGCTCAAGGAGATGGCCATCCACATGGGGCTTTCTGCCGAGGATGTAGACCAGATGCTGAACCTGGAGAGCGGGGCTTCTTCAACAGGCAGTCTGGATAATGCCTACCGTGTTCTGGGCATCAGTCCTGACGCCTCAAACGATGAGGTGAAGGCCGCTTACCGCAAGATGGCGCTCAAGCATCATCCTGACAAGGTAGCAGCACTGGGCGAAGATGTGCGCCGTGCAGCCGAGAAGAAATTCCAGGAAATCAACGACGCCAAAGACCGCATTTACAAGGCTAGAGGACTCTAGGTTCCAGATTAGGATTAAAAGTTCCAGATTAGGATTAAAGGAGTTAAGACAGATTGTCCTAGCTGCCTGAAAACGAAAAAAATAAAGGCTCGCCAAGCAATTTTGGCGAGCCTTCATTGTATCTTATCGTATCTTTATCAGAAGATTATCATCCGAAAAGAGCGGAGAGAGGAGTAAGATTAATCCTCATCCTCAGTCTTTCTTCTGCGGATAGCGCGCTTGCGCTTTGGCTTCTCCTCTGTCTTAGGAGCCTCAATCTTAACACCAGCCAATTCCGGGTCGATGAGGATACGGCCGCAATACTCACAAGGGATAATCTTCTTGTGCATCTTGATGTCGAGCTGGCGCTGAGGTGGAATCTTGTTGAAGCAACCGCCACATGCATCACGCTGCACGTAAACGATACCCAAACCGTTGCGGGCACCATTACGGATGCGCTTGAAGCTCTGGAGCAAACGTGGTTCAATCTTCTTCTCGAGCTCGAATGCCTTCTCCTTCAAATTCTCCTCTTCCTCACGGGTTTCAGCCATGATTGACTCGAGCTCAGAACGCTTCATTACCAAGCCCTTCTCGCGGTCTGCCTTCTGGTCCTCAGCCTTGTGAAGGTCGTACAGGCGCTCGTTGATCGTCTGCTGCGCCTCGCGGATTTTCTTGCTGCAAAGTTCGATTTCCAGCTCCTGGAACTCGATTTCCTTGCTCAAAGTATCATACTCGCGGTTGTTGCTAACCATTTCGAGCTGCTTCTTATAACGCTCCACGCTAGCCTGAGCCTCCTCAATCTCGTGCTGCTTCTGATCGATGGCGCGGTCAAACTGCTCAATATCGGTCTGGATTTTCTCGATACGGGTGGTAAGACCAGCAATATCGTCTTCCAAATCCTGAACTTCGAGAGGCAACTCACCTCTCAACGCACGCTTTTCATCAATTGCAGACAAGGTGGTCTGAAGCTGATAGAGAGCCTTCAACTTCTCTTCCACTGTCAAATCTGTAGGATCTTTCTTTGCCATAATTCCTTATTTAAATATTAAATGTTTAATGTTAAATGTTAAATTGGGCTTGCGCCCTTCCAGCCATCTTATAAACTGAAGTTATAAATACAATATCGGATTCGTATTTATCTCCGAGATGCAGCATTTGGCATCAGGGAAATTCTCCTGGATGATGCTGCGGAAGATTTCGCCCGTAAACTGCTCACTCTGATAGTGGCCGATGACGCAGATCTGAATCTCCTGTTCGTGGCCGAAATACTCGTGATAGCTCATCTCGCCCGTGATGAAGGCATCGGCACCTGCCTTGATGGCTGCGTCGAGCAAGAAAGCACCTGCTCCACCGCAGAGTGCCACCTTCCTGATAGGACGTCGAAGCAACTGGTTGCACTGCACGCACTCCACGCCAAACCGTTCCTTGAGCATCAGCACCAAGTCGTCGGCTGCCAGGTCCTCAGCCACCTCTCCGATGACGCCCTCGCCGCCCTTCACGCCGTCCACTTCCTTCTCGCCAGCAAAGAACTGCACGTTTCGCAGCCCCAGTTTCTCGGCAATCTTGAAGTTCACGCCGCCCGCAGCCGCATCCATGTTGGTATGCATCGCCACGATGGTAATATCATTCTTAATCGCCTTGCGCACGGTACGCTGCACGTAGTTCTCGTCCGAGATTCTCGCCAGTTTGCGGAATATCAGCGGATGATGGCTCACGATGAGGTTACATCCCTTTTGGATGGCCTCGTCTACCACGGCTTCAGTAACGTCAAGACACAACAATGCCCCTGACATTTCTACCGCCTCTGTCAATCCAACTTGCAGGCCGGCATTATCATATCCTTCCTGCAAGGGCAGAGGCGCGTAATGTTCAAGGGCATCAACTACCTGTTTTATTTTCACGCTCCTATTCAATATTTTATTTTTAGACTGCAAAGTTACTCATTTTTCCCCGATTTTATCTCCATACAGCCCTCCGTTTAAACTTTTTTAATACAAAGTTTCGCTTTTGCGCAAAATATTTCACAAAACCAGCCGATAGTTGTAGATTTTTTATTAATTTTGCAAGCATACTTCATAAAAGCAGAACGGAGCCCGTCCCCCAAGGAAAGGTTCCCGATGAAGAACAGAGTATAATAAATTGGTTTAGAACATCGTATCATAAAAATAGTATAGCTTATGCTTCAATCTACATTACCCTGCGATTTCGCACTCCCTGCCGAATGGGAGCCACAGAGCGCCATCATGCTCACCTGGCCACATGCCGGCACCGACTGGAAGCCGTATCTGCCTGAAATTACAGATACTTATCTCGAACTGGCAGATATCATCACGCGCTACGAGCAGCTGCTTGTGGCTACACCCGATGTGCCCGCCACCCGATACCAGCTCAAGAAAAAGCTCTCTGCCGAACAGATGAGCCGCGTGCTGCTCTACGAGGTAGAAAGCAATGATACCTGGGTGCGCGACCACGGACCCCTCACGATGGTGCTGCGCAGAAAGCAGAACACCTGGATGGTGCCTTACCGCATACTCGACTTCAAGTTCAACGGCTGGGGCGAAAAGTTCAGATGGGAGAAGGATAATGCCATCACCCTGCAACTATACTATCAGGCAGCCTTCAATGCCGATATAGAGAACCACCAGGGCTTCGTGCTCGAAGGAGGCAGCATCGAGAGTGACGGAAAGGGTACACTCTTCACCACTTCACAGTGCCTGCTGGCCCCTCACCGCAACCAGCCGCTCGACCACGACAGCATCGACCATCTGCTGCAGACTTTCTTCCAGCTCAAGAGAGTCGTCTGGCTGGATCACGGCAATCTGATAGGCGATGATACCGACGGCCATATCGACACCATCGTGAGAGTGGCTCCACACGACACCTTATTATATGTAGGCTGCGATAATCCGGAAGATGAGCAGTATGAAGACTTCCAGGCGCTGGAGAAGCAGCTCAAGGGCCTCTTCACCTGGGAGGGATACCCTTACCGCTTGCTCAAACTGCCGATGCCCGACCCTATCTATGATGAGGGCGACTGCCTCACCACCAACCCTGAGAGCGAGGGCGACCGCCTGCCTGCCACCTATGCCAACTTCCTGATACTGAACAAGGCGGTGATTTATCCCACCTACAATCAGCCGGAAAAGGACGAGGAGGCACGCAAGCAGATTCAGCTCGCCTTCCCCGACCGCGAAATCATCGGTGTAGATTCGCAGACCATCATCCGCCAGCATGGCAGCATCCACTGCATCACCATGCAGTTGCCCGAGGGAGCCCTCAGAGACTCAACATTCCACATTTAACATTAAACATTTAACATTAAAAGTAAAAAATGAACGTCGGTTTATTACAACTTCATAATACGGCAGATATCGCCAACAACAAGCAGCGCCTGGCAGAAGGCATCATCGACCTCGCCCATCGCGGCGCAGAGCTCATCGTGCTTCAGGAGCTTCATAACTCCCTCTATTTCTGTCAGGTAGAGGATGTTGACCTCTTCGACCTGGCAGAGCCTATTCCGGGCCCTTCGACCGATTTCTACGGCAAGCTTGCCAAGGATCTCGGCGTTGTCATCGTCACCTCCCTCTTCGAGCGCCGCGCTCCGGGGCTCTACCACAATACGGCGGTAGTGATGGAGAAGGATGGAAGCATAGCCGGAAAATACCGCAAGATGCACATCCCCGACGATCCTGCCTACTACGAGAAGTTCTATTTCACTCCGGGCGACCTCGGTTTCCACCCTATCCAGACCTCTGTAGGCAAACTCGGCGTGCTGGTTTGCTGGGACCAGTGGTATCCCGAAGCAGCCCGTCTGATGGCGCTGCAGGGAGCCGAAATACTCATCTATCCTACCGCCATCGGCTACGCTACCTATGATACCGAGGAAGAGCAGCAGCGCCAGCGCGAGGCGTGGACTACCGTGATGCGGGGCCATGCCGTAGCCAACGGATTGCCGGTCATCGCCGTAAACCGCGTAGGTTTCGAGCCTGATCCTAGCGGTCAGACCGAGGGCATCCAGTTCTGGGGCAGCAGTTTCGTAGCCGGTCCTCAGGGCGAGCTCTACTACCGCGCCAGCGATCAGGAAGAAGAGAGCCTGGTGGTAGATATCGACCTGAAGCACAGCGAGAATGTGCGCCGCTGGTGGCCATTCCTCCGCGACCGCCGCATCGAGAACTACGGAGATATTACCAGGCGATTTATCGATTAACCCAAGTTTGCCGGAAATTCCGAGAGAATATCGGGATTCCGGCATACATATATATATAAGGTATAGATTTTCAGGATAAATGGAGAATTTGGAAGTGATGGTGATACTTTTCATCATCGTGATTTTAGGTTACGTCGCCTGCAAGTTGGGATATATGGGCGACAAGTTTGACAAGAAGCTATCCAGCATGGTGGTAGATATCACCTGTCCCCTGCTGGTGCTCTCGTCAGTAATGGGCGATGAGCTGCCCGACCGCACGCTCATCCTTCCCCTCCTGGGCGTAGGTTTCCTTACCTACATCCTTTTGCTGGTATTCGGTTTCTGGGTGCCGCGTCTCATCACTCGCAATCATGATGACCAGGGCATGATAGGTTTTGCGCTGATGTTTGCCAACGTAGGTTTCATCGGCTACCCTATTGTTTCAAGCATATTCGGTCCGAAGGCCATTTTTTATGCCGCGCTGCTCAACATGCCGAACACCTTTTTTATTTTTACGGCAGGTGTCATGCTCATCAAGGGCGAGTACAGCGTCAAGCAGTTCAATCCTAAGGTGCTGTTTTCTCCGGCTCTTCTTGGTGCCTTTGTTGCCGCCCTCCTGGTAGCCTTCGGGGTTCATACGCCCGATATCATTGCGCGTCCGGTAACGATGGTGGGCAACATAACGGTTCCGGCAGCCCTGATGATTATCGGTTCCTCGATGGCTAAGTTGCCGGTGAAGGAGATTATCGGCAGTCCGAAGGTATACCTCTCCTCGTTCTTGCGTCTTGTGGTAGTACCTCTGAGCATTTATTTCCTGTTCAAGGTATGTGGTGTAAGCGATCAGGTCAACGACATCAATACGGTTGTCATTGCGATGCCCGTAGCGAGTTTCGGCACGATGTTCTGTCTGAAATACGGCCGCAATCCTTCGCTCATCACCGAGATGACGTTCATCACCACGGTTGGCAGCATCATTACCATCCCGCTCATCACCCTCCTCTTTTCGTAATGCAGGAAGGGTGAAATGCCTGGCGTACTTGCGTATCTTACTGCAATGACATCTTTTTTACGCATTGAACGATAAAAAAATCTCCATTTTTTCGTTATTACCCGTTTTTTGCTTATCTTTGCAAATAAATTTGGCACGAAGAAATCCTTTTTACCAATAATATAAATTAGAAAAAAATGAAGATAAACAACAGTATGAAGAAAAGCCTGCTCATCATCGCACTCGCGATGGCCAGCACTACTTACCAGACACAGGCCGCTCCGATAGAACATATCGGCGACAGATACATCATGCATATTCCCGAAATGGAACTCACAGGCGAAGAATCACTCCTCGATGTGCTCATGATGTGCCCGGAAGTCATCTCACTCAACGGCAACAACATCATCGGCGGAGATCCATTCGCCAACCTCTACGGCAAGTTCGTCATCCGTATCGACAACCAGGAATACGGACTCGATTACGCCACCTTCCTCCACCATTTCAAGGCTCGGGAGATAGAAACCATCAAGGTGTGCCAGAACGCCGAAGTGATGAAGGGATGCAGCAGTCTGAAGAAAGTCATCGACATCACACTGCGCAAGAAGGAGAACGGAACCACCGGCAGATGGGGACTCTTCGGTGATACCTACGGCGGCGCAAAAGGCATCGTCAGCGTCATGAGCCAGCAGGATAAACTCCGCGTGCTCAGTCATGTAGAAGGCAACTTCCAGCGCACCTCCAGCAGCGATAAGGACGCCTACCAGGGCATCTCAGGCACCACCGTGAACCACTACTCCCACGAGGGCGCCAAACTCAATCTGCTCTGGACGCCTACCGCGAAGGATGTGCTCGAAATAGATGCGATGCAGACCTACACCCGCAACCATTTCACCCACACCCCGGCCGATTACGTGCGTGCCTATCATCTGCAGGCCGACTATACCCGCACGCTCGCCGACAACGGCTCCAGCATCCTCTTTACCCTCGGTGCCGAGCATATCAGCGACAACGGACGTACGCTGGAAGAAACCCATACTGCGCCCTACCAGAACCACTCCACCTACCCCTTCATGGTGGTAGAATACGCCACTCCGGTCATCACCCCTGATCTCTGGATTACGGCAGGTTTCGAGGGCGGACTCTCCATCGAGAAGAACTGCGTCGCCGGTTACACCAACCATTCCAACTATCAGGATTTCTACGCCCAGCTGGATTACAACATCGGCAAGTGGGGATTCATGGCAGGCGACCGTTTCCGCATCATCAACTTCCGTCCTAAGCAGATTGCGCCGGAAGAGCACTGGAAGCATACCACGCGCAACCATATCTACTCGGCGAGCGCCTATTACCGCTTCACGCCGGGTCATACCCTGCAGGCCACCTACTGCCGCCGCATCTTCAATCCCGAGTTTGGCGATTTCGTAACCGCGGGCGATATGGAGGGCTCCTGGCAGCCGGTTTATACCGCCGATATCGGCAACAGCATGGCGAATGTGGTAGAGCTCAAGCATACCTACAGCCGCCCAGCCTTCGTGCTCAGCACCTCGGTGAAGAACATCCACCAGCACCTGTTCAGTGCCATCCACGACAATACGCTCGGCATCGGCTCCACCGCCTTCTGGCACAAGGGCATCCTTCGCCTCACAGCCGGAGTCAACTACTTCTGGCAGCGCAGCGAAACCCCTTCAGAGGAGGCTCAGCAGCGCAATGCGGAGTATAATCATTTTGCCGTGTTCAAGTTGGCACCGCAGCTCACAATGGCCGATGGCTGGCGCTTTACGGGCAACCTCATCTGGTGTACCCGTCGCCGCAGCGATCCCTACACCCCGGCTAATCTCTATGCCGAGGTAGGGGTATACAAGAATCTGGGCAAGCACTGGACGCTCGAGGGCCGCTTCCACGATATGGCGAGTCAGCACTTCGGCAATCGCGCTGCCACCATCGGCTGCACGTATTATTTTTAACTTGAGCTTTAACAATCTTTTTCTAAATCAGAAGCAAGATTTCTGTTCCTTTCTTATTTTCTTATCAGAAAGAAGAAAAATTTTAAAAAGAAAGGAACAGTATATATGAGAAAAATTGATTTCAAGAAGATCGGGCTGGCAGCGATGATGCTCCTGTCGGGCCTCACATTCCAGTCGTGCGATAACGATAACGATACCGATTGGGACCGCGTTTTTCCTAACGCACTGGTAACCGTGAAGAAGAGTGGCGATGCCTGCTATCTGCAGCTCGACGACAACACCACGCTGCTCGCCAAGAACCTGAAACCAACCATCTTTGACGGTAAGGAGGTTCGCGCCCTGGTCAACTACTCCCAGACCTCGGAGAACAGCGAGAAGTATAACCAGGTGATTCACGTCAACTGGATAGACAGCATCCTGACCAAGAAGCCAGTTCCTTCGCTCGGTTCTGATACCGAGAACCGCGAGAAGTATGGCGACGACATGGTCGACATCGTGCGCGACTGGGTAACGGTGGCAGAAGATGGCTATCTCACCCTCCGTTTCCGTGCTCTCTGGGGCGGTCAGAAGGTGCATTACATCAACCTCGTTACGGGTGTGAATCCAGATAATCCTTACGAGGTAGAGCTGCGCCACAATGCTAATGGCGACCCTCAGAACTACTGGCGCGATGCCCTCGTAGCGTTCAATCTGAACGGAGTCGTGCCTGATACCGAAGGCAAGACGGTGAAGCTTACCATCCGCTGGCATTCCAGCCAGGGCTACAAGAAGGTAGATTTCGACTACTGTTCGCGCAAGCCTATCAGCAGCCCGAAGATGCTCGAAGGATACAGCCAGGAAGGAAGAGATATCCGATAAACGAAGAAAAAGCAGATAAAGCAAAAGCCCCGATGCATGATGCACCGGGGCTTTTTACCTTTAAAGGCTGCTGCAGCTTGTCACACCGAGGGTGGTAGCGATGGCTGTAAGGAAGGAGATTGCAATCTGCAAAATTGTTTTCCAGGTACTTGCTTTCATAATGTTTAATTTTTAATGTTGAATGTTTAATGTTGACTTGATGGGGGGATGCGCCAGCTTCCGTCAGGCGTTAGGGAGAGACGCATCCCCCGTTAGGCGGGTCCTGCGGGGGTTGGCCTCAGGCGAGGGCTTTACTCAAGCCCGCCACCGTTATCCTGAGAGCCGCCGCCGCCCTGGCTGGCGCCGCCTTGTTCAGTGCCGCCTGAGGTACCACCAGAGGTGCCACCCTCGTCGATGCCGGTATAGCCGCCGTACTCCTGAATCTTGCACTTCTTGCGCAGCTCAGAGTTGCTCCAGCTTTTTGTGTTTCTCACAATCAGGTGTACACCCTCTACGCTGGCAGCCGTTACCTTCTCCTTGGTATCCTCCGCCTTCGAAGTCATACCGATGGAGAACAGGCCGAGGTCAGAGAGACGCACACTCTTACCGTCGAGAATCAACTCCTGCAGATGGTCGAGTGCATCCATCAGCACACCGTGGATAGTACCTCGGGAGTAAGGCGAACCGTGGTCAGAGATGTGGGATACGAATCCCTCGAAATCCACCTCGCGGTCGGTTACCGCAGTGGCATACCACTTTTTCTTACCAGCGTTCTCGCCGCTCTGTGGTGTACGCTGCAACTTACGATACTTCAATGTTCCTTTCTGTTCCATGATATTAAAATATTAAAGGGTTAATATAAATGTTACTTGAATTAATGTTAATTGTCTACTTGCTGGTTGGGGGTGCAGCCTTTCTTGAATCACGATGCAAAGGTACGGCAATTTTCTGATACTACCAAATTTCACCCTGCAGAGTTATGTTAAACGAATTTAGCACTTCGGACGCATCCGGTTAATCTTGCCAACTCATAATTTATCGTGCGAGAAAACTATGTAATGTAAAAAGTTTCTCTATGCTTTCTTACTCCGAAAGCAGCAGGAAGCAAGAAATCATCCATCAATGCTTCCACCTTCCTCAACCTCTAAAGCGTGACAGTTGTGACAGTTGTGACAGTTTTCAGCGCCTACCCCCACCTCCCTCTCTTTAGAGGTAACTTATAATATATATAAATATATATTATAAGTTAAATATAATAATAACAATTTGAAAGCAGCCCGAATTCATATACCCCTCCCCTGAAAACTGTCACAACTGTCACAACTGTAACGCTCCCTCAATCCTTCTCCTCTCCTTCTCCCTCCATCCTATTTTTGTAAAGAAAAAAGGAATCACCCTACCCCCCTGGAGGTTATTAGGGAGATACGCTCATGCCCATAGGGGGTGCTGCTGAGTAGTTACTTCATTTTTCATCCTTTAAAATCAGTTAAAAAATGGGTACTCCCCATAAAATGTGCAAAAACATGATAGGATTCCCTCATAAAATGTGTATATTTGCAGCGTTATTCCCTCATAAAATGTGGGATAATAGATGATTATTCCCTCATAAAATGTGATTTTAAGATACGGATTATGGAAAGATTAGCTATCAATGAACTTCTGAAATGGAAGAATAAACAATATCGTAAACCTCTTATTATAGAGGGCGCCAGACAGGTGGGAAAGACTTGGCTGGTGAAGGAGTTTGCCCGCCAGAATTACAAGCAGCTGGCATATGTGAACTTTGAAGAGATGAAGATCCTGCAGAATCTATTTGAACAGGATTTCAGTATTCCTAGAATTCTTACAGCTATTGGGGCTGCAACGAATGTAACCTGCACAGAGGGCGAAACGCTGATATTCCTGGATGAGATTCAGGCAGCCCCTCATGCTGTTACTTCTCTCAAATATTTTGCAGAGAATGCGCCGGGCTATCATGTCATAGCTGCAGGTTCTCTTCTGGGTATCGAACTGCATCAGGGGGAATCTTTTCCTGTGGGTAAGGTGGATTTTCTCTCTCTGTATCCAATGAACTTTATCGAGTTCGTGATGGCTATGGGGGAGAAGAATCTGGCGCAGCTGCTTCAGACGAAGGATTGGAATATGATAACGATGTTTGCTCCCAAGTTTCAGGAACTCTTGAAGTATTATTACTACGTGGGAGGCATGCCTGAAGCCGTATTGAGCTTTAGCCAGAATCGTGACTGGAAAGAGGTGAGAACCATACAGAAGGACATTCTGAACAGTTATCAGAGAGATATGTCGAAGCATGCTCCATCGGAGATTATTCCCCGTATTACTGATTTGTGGAAATCCTTGCCCGCCCAGTTGAGCAAGGAAAACAGGAAGTTTATCTATGGAGTGGTGCGCGAGGGGGCAAGAGCCCGGGAGTATGAGTTGGCCTTGCAGTGGCTGCTGGATGCCGGACTGATATATAAGGTATATAATGTGAAGGCTCCCCGACTGCCGCTTGCCAGTTATGAAGACCGGGCGGCCTTCAAGATCTTTGTCCTGGATGTCGGGCTTCTAGGTGCGATGTCTAATCTCAAGGCTGCGACAATAGTGGCTGGCAACAGTATTTTTACAGAGTTTAAAGGGGCATTGACGGAACAGTATGTTTTGCAGCAGCTAATTTTCAGGTATGAACCGTATTATTATGCCAAGACCAACAGTACTCAGGAGATTGATTTTCTGCTCCAGGATGAGGAGGATGAGATTGTTCCGCTGGAGGTGAAAGCCGAGACGAATGTCAAGGCAAAGAGCCTGCGCCAGTTTGTTGCAGACAACCAGTCAAAGAAGGCCTATCGCATCTCCATGAATGATTATCTGCAGGAAGATTGGGTTACTAACGTACCGCTCTATGCGGTAAATGGTCTCGAATTTTATTCGATACAAAATTAATCTTTCTCACGAAAACACAAAAGAAATCCCCCAAAAACTTGCATAAAAGAGAAATATTGCTTATTTTTGCAGCAAATAAAAAGAAAGAACGATGGCAAAGGAAAATATAAGCTGGGACGAGACATTGAAGCTAAGCAATACACCAACAATTATGGTTCTGGCTTTTACAAGAATCTCAGTCAAGACTTGAAGAATGAAATGCCGGGGGTGAAGGGATTCTCGCCAACCAACTTGAAGTACATGAGCTATTTTTATAAGCTCTATGCTCCATTGGCTGCAAATCGTCAGCAAGCTGCTGACGATTTTGAAGAGGACTTGTATAAAACAGATATTCAGCGAGTTGGAGATAAAAAACAAAATCGTCTACACGGTGTAGACGATTTCAAAATTCTATTCTTTATTCCATGGTTTCATCATCAACGTATCATCGACAAATGTAAGGATGATGTGAACAAAGAGAACTTATCCATAGCAGAAATGAGCGGCAAGAAACTCGACTGGTTCCGCAAGGTCTGTGCAGCGGTACTGTAGTCACTTTTTCCGATTGTCTGCAATTCGTCCGCAACTTGCGGACAAATTCACTGATAGCACAATAACCATTGATATTCAACAAATTGCAGCCAACAAGCAAAATCGTCAACAGCCTGTTGACGATTTCAAATTATTGGTTCCTAACTCTAGTTCCGCATGTGGTTCAGGCACGGGCTGAAGGCCCAGAAGCTCCCAGCCCAGGGTAACACCCTGGGTATAAGCGCAATCAGCCTTGCGCCCTGTAAGAGCAAAAGCCTTAAAAATTTCCGTGAAATCCCTGCCTATTCCTCTCGTCTTTCCGCCTCCGGCTCCGCCACCATTTCCGGCACTTCTTCCGGCAATTCATATCTTCTGATATGATGATCTTCCAGATAGATATGGTTCAGCGTAAAGGCGAGCGACTCCAGCGTCTTCTCCCTTACCGCCGGCTTCAGTTCACATTCCCATATCACGATGGTATGCCATCCCATTTCAGCCAGCCGGTGCAGCACCTCATGGTCCCTCTCCCGGTTCCTCCTGATCTTCTCCATCCAGAACCCGGTGTTCGATTTCGGCACCACATAATACTTGCACCCCTCATGTCCGTGCCAGAAGCACCCGTTCACCAGAATACAGGTGCGATATTTCCTCAGCACGATGTCCGGCTTGCCCGGCAACCGGGAATGATTGAGCCGATACCTGAACCCGTGCGACCACAGAAATTTCCTGACAAGAATCTCCGGTTTGGTATCCCTGCCTCTTATTGCCGCCATGTTATTATGGCGCTGTTCTATGGTTAAACGGTCTGACATTTTACTCTATCTTTTTTAAAAAGCCCTAAACAAAACTATTTTCCCCTATACTCCATCAGTTTTTCTGCCGTTGTAAACATAGGTTCGCCAGGAACATAGCTCTGGAATTTCTTAAGATGCTCAGCCCTCATATCCTGCAACAATCTGCCGATATCAATATTGCCGATATTCACCTCCTCATCAAAACGGAAGAAGAAGTAATTTCGCTTCGCACCATCATCGTCTCCCTCTACGGTTTCCATCGGATACCAGGTATTGCGCATTCTTTCTTCTGTCACCTTACTTGCCGTATCCTTTACGTGGAACACGTGATATTTACCCGTCTCCTCTGCACCATCGGTATAGAGAATCACGAAATGAATATTCTGCTTTTCGTAGAAATAGGCAGAATGGGCACCATCACGCGCCTCATCTTCCTTTAATTTCAGACGCACATTATAAACCAGACTCCCCCTGTCGTTATTGCCCAGAATCCACTTCAGATGCTCCTCTGATTTATAATAACCCACCAGGATGCCACGGCTCAAATCACGCTCCAGATAATGTACAGTAAGCCATTGCGGTGAATCCAGAGGCTGCTCCATTTCCTGTTCCACAGCCGGTTTCAACACCTTCTCAGGGTCCTTACCCATGTTACACTTGTCGATGATGAAATCTTGCTTCAGCTCATTAAACTGCCCCTCCGTCTCTGTCCATTTATCTAAAGGACGGGCATAAGCAAAGTACACCTCCCTATCCTCACCATAAGGCTTAAACACCCTACCGTTCATCTCATAGAAGTGTTTCTGCATATACAGCTCGCCATCAACGCCCAGTTTGGCTCTCATGGCATAGATGCAGTAGTTTTTCTGTATCACCTCCCTTATCTCGTTGCGGAAAATATCTCTCACCTTCCTCTTCCACTGCGCCTTTTCGTTTGCCTTATTTCGGGCATATAGGAAAAGCACATAAAGGAAATTGACATCATACTGCGAAAGGAAG
>ULWY01085157.1_pt1 | contig 13640 bp, 9 predicted proteins | sample 1960761 | NCBI WGS metagenome assembly ULWY01 (sample SAMEA4835824, study PRJEB28245) | human gut metagenome | biome: gut microbiome; material: fecal sample | place: Denmark | collected 2008
GGCGGTGGCGTGCTTTCTGGGGGTCAGCCGGCGCGGGATGCTCCTGTGCAGCTTGATGGGGATGCTCGTCGCGCAGGGCGCAGCGGGCGTGTCGGGGGTTCTCCGCGCGGACGTGCAGCCGTGGACGGATGCGGCGCTGCTGTGCGCAAGCGTATCCACCGCGCTGGCGGAAATTGTGCGCCGAACCGCCATTTTCCTGCTGACCCCGCCGGGCGTGAAAGGGGGACACCGCGGATGAGAAAGCTCCTGACGCTGCTTTTGCTGCTGCTGCTGATGCTCACCAGTTCCGCCATGGCGGCGGAGAAATCGGCATATCGCTTGGCGGATGAACAGGGGACGCTGCTGGCGTGGCTGGATGTTCCCCCCGCCGTCGGGGATGTGCTGCTGACGGCGGATGGCACGCGCCATCGGGTGATTGCGGTAGAGGGGCAGCAGGCGGTCTTGCGCGAGGATGGCACGGAGACGCTGCCCGATGTGCCGTGGTCTGCCCGCGAGACGGCGCAGCCCGTGACCAGTGCCGTGCGCACCATCGGGCTGATGGGCGACGCGGCGCTTGTGCGGGATTTGCGGGAAGGGCTTGCGAATCAGGGCGCGGCGCTGGTGACGGTGAATCCTGAACAGGCGGATTTTCCGCTGACCGTCGCGCGGGACGAAATCAGCAATGCTGCGGAGTATGACACGCTTTTAAGCGGCGAGAAAGCGGCGAAAATCCGCCTGATTGTCCGCCGCGGCGGCGATAATGAAGCGCTGATGAAGAATTTCGCGCTCTCCGTCAAGGCGGGGCTTGACCACACCGCCCCGACACTCATTCGGGACGTGTACTTTGCCGCGAACGCGCAAGAGCCGCTCCAGATGCTCTGGGGCGCGCGGGAGACCGAGCCAATCCGCCTGCAAAACACGATTTTGCCGCTGGCGCAGGTGATTTCAAACGCCTTGGCGCCCCGCGACACGGCTGGCGGCATTTCCGGCGGCGAGGACGTGCCGGAGCACAGTGCCGTGACGGGCTTGATTTTCGCCGGCGGTCTGCTGCTGGCGGGCGTGGTCGGCTACGGGCTGCTGCTGACCGGGGGACGCAGGCACGGGAAGAAAACATAACCCAAAAGGCGATTCAGCCGATGAAGCTGAACCGCCTTTTTTCAGGTGCGTATGGTGATGATGCCCGCCGTGGCTCAATAATAGGTGATGGATACCACGTTCTCCGGCAGCCATACGCGGCGAATCTGGTACGAGCCAGACGACTGGAACTCCAGGCACACATAGCCGTTCTCCCACGCCATGACCGCGCCGGTCGTGCCGGAAGAAATCTTCTGCTGATGCTGCTTGTAGTTCGTGCCCGGCCCGTAGTACGCCGTCGTGGTGGAGGTCACGCGCCCCGAACCGATCGCGCCGCCTTCAATCGGCACGCGGCTGACGTCAATGTCGATGCGCTGCTCGCCCGTGTAAACGCGCACAGTCTTGCCGCCATACTCAAATTCGACCTGCAGCCACCAGATATCGTTGCCGGACGCGCGGGACAGCACCGTCACCGTGTGTCCGCCGTCGTTCCAGTAGGTGCCAAGCTCATCGTACTTCGTCGAAGGGCCGGAGCGCGTCGAAATCGGGCGGTTGGACATGGCAAGCAGTCCGCTGCTGCTGTCGGAGGAAGAGGGCGTCCAGCGGCCCAGCGCTACGTCAAACGAGACGCAGATGGCGGGGCGAACGGCGTTGTCAAACTCCGTCACCTTGTTGCCGTGGTCGTAGAAGCTGCCATGCGCGCCGACGAACACGCCGAAGGTCGACGTGCTGTCCACGCGCGCCCAGTAGGAGGAGGTGCCCGTGTCGCTGGCGGTGTACGCGCCGCACTGCCGGGCGTATTCCGTGGCGTAGAGCAGCTCCGTGTCCAAATACTGCTGGATTTCCCACTGGCTGAGGATGTACACATAGTCCGACGAATTGCTGACGTACACACTGTTCAGCTGCCCCTGTTCCGCCGACGTGAACGCGGAGGACAGAAACGTGCTGTTCAGCCACGAGCGGATGGTGCTGTTGTGCCACGAGGTGGTGCTGGTCGAGCGGTTGTAGACCATCGAATCCAGCCCGTACTCACTCACCGCGCGGACTGTCCGGCTGCCGTAATCAACGCTGTACACGCGCCAGAGAATCGGCTCGTCGCCGTTGCGCAGGTTGCCATCCTGCTCGTAGTTGCCGAAGCAGAACGTCTGCCCGACGTACACGTCATTTGCCGCCGAAGCAGCGGGCAGCAGCGTCAGCAGAGAAACGAGTGCCACCAAAAACGACAGAATCCGTTTGTTGCGCATGGAAAACGACCTCCCGTACAGATTTTGTAAAACCATTATATGCCATGCGCTGCGCCTTGTCAAGTCCAAAAAACGGCTGCTTTTTGCCAAAAATCAGGCGGCGGCAAAATTTTCATCCGACAAACAGTTGACCTTGACCGCGAAAAATGATACATTATAATGAGCGCGAATTCTGCGCTGTACGGTTAAGGAGGTACTTCCACTTTGCAACCCGAAATCAACCAAGAAGCCATCGCCCGGATGCTCGATCAGGTGCAGAAGCCGACGCGCTATACCGGCGGGGAAATGAATACGCAGCTCAAGCCGTGGGACAGCGCGAAGCTGCATTTTGCGTTCTGCTTTCCGGATACCTACGAGGTCGGCATGTCCCATCTGGGCATGAAGATTCTCTATGCCGCGATGAATCAGCAGCCTGATATGCTCTGCGAACGCGCGTTTATGCCGTGGGTGGACATGATGGAACTGATGAAGCAGGAAAATGTTCCGCTGTTCACGCTCGAAAGCCGCAGCCCGCTCAGCGCCTTTGATGTCGTGGGCTTTACGCTGCAATATGAAATGAGCTACTCCAACATTCTGGCGATGCTGGAGCTTGGCGGCATTCCGCTTTTGCGGGAAAATCGCCGGGAGGAAGACCCGATTGTGGTTGCGGGCGGGCCGTGCGCGTTCAATCCCGAACCGCTGGCGGATTTTATTGACGCGTTCATGGTCGGCGACGGCGAAGAGCAGATTCTCGACCTCAACCGCGTCATCATGCAGGGGCGCGAAGAGGGCGCGAGCCGCATGACGATCCTCAAGCGCCTGTGCGCCATCCGCGGCGTGTACGTCCCGGCGCTCTATGACGTCCAGTATAACGCGGACGGCACGATTGCGTCCATGAAGCCGAACTGCCCCGAAGCGCCCGAAAAGGTCTTGAAAGCGATTATCCCCGATTTGGACAAGGCGTTCTATCCCACGGAAATCCCCGTGCCATATATGGAGATTATCCACGACCGCATCATGCTGGAAATCATGCGCGGCTGCACGCGCGGCTGCCGCTTCTGTCAGGCGGGCATTCTGTATCGTCCGGTGCGCGAGCGGAGTCTGGAGCATCTGGTGGAGCTGGCGCAGCACCTGGAAAACACGACCGGGTATGAGGAAATCAGCCTGTCCAGCCTGTCGTCCGGCGACTATACCTGTCTGGCGGAATTGATTCGCGAGCTGATTCGCCGTCTGGACGAGAAGCATGTGTCGATTTCGCTGCCGTCGCTGCGCCTGGACAGCGTGCTGAAGGATTCGCTGGAGGCGACGCAGAAGGAGAAGAAAACCAGCCTGACGTTCGCGCCCGAAGCCGGAACGCAGCGCCTGCGCGACGTCATCAACAAGGGCGTGACCGAAGAAGACCTGATGAGCAAAGTCTCCGACGCCTTCCACGGCGGATGGAGCAGCGTCAAGCTGTACTTCATGATGGGGCTGCCGACGGAGACGACCGAGGACTTGGACGGCATTGCGGATTTGGCGAAAAAGGTCGTCGATGCGTACTTTGCCGTGCCGAGGGGCGAGCGCGCGAAGGGACTGCGCGTGGTGTGCAGCGCGTCCGTGTTTGTGCCCAAGCCCTTCACGCCCTTCCAGTGGGAGCCGCAGGACACGCAGGAGATGGTGCGCGAGAAGCAGAGCCACCTGCGCGAGAAGCTGCATATCAAGGGCGTGACGTTCAATTATCATGAGTCGGATTTGAGCTATCTGGAAGCCTGCTTTGCCCGCGGCGACCGCCGAATGGGGCAGGTGCTTCTCCGCGCGTACCAGAAGGGCTGTATGCTCGACGGCTGGACGGAGCTGTTCAAGTACGACATGTGGCGCGAGGCCTTTGCCGAGCTGGGCATCGACCCGGCGTTCTATGCCTACCGCCGCCGCGAGAAGGACGAAATCATGCCGTGGGATGTGATTGACTGCGGCGTGACAAAGGAGTTCCTGTGGCGCGAGAAGGAAAAGGCGGAAAAGGCGCAGACGACCAAAGACTGCCGCAAGGGCTGCAACGGCTGCGGCCTGCAGCGCTTCAAAGGGGTGTGCAAATATTGCGGATAATGGCTGTGTTTGAAAAAGGCATCCGCCTGCGCCACATCGGGCATCTGGATATTCAGCGGGCGATGATGCGCGCGCTGCGCCGTTCGGGGCTGCCCGTGGCGTATTCTAATGGGTATAATCCGCATATTCTGCTGACGTTCGCGTCGGCGCTGTCCACCGGAGCGGCGGGAAAAAAGGAAATTCTGGATGTGACGATGGCGCGCGAGGTGTCGCCGGATGATTTCCTCCAGCAGATGAACCGCGCCCTGCCGCCGGATTTGCAGCTTTCTTTCGCCCGTGCGCTCGATGACAAGCACCCGGCGATGATGGCGCTCGTGCAGGCGGCGGATTACACGCTGCAAATCGAGGATGCGGACGCGGCGGCAAAGATGATTGCGGCGATTCCTGATTTTCTCCAGCAGACGAGCATTCTCGCCATGCGCCGCACGAAATCCGGCATGAAGGAAACGGACATCCGCCCGCTGCTGGTGTCGCTCTCCGGCGAAGGCACGGCGATTCATGCCGTCATGGTGCTGACGGAGACGCTGGCGTGCAAGCCGGATATGCTGTTAAGTGCGCTTAGCACCTTCTGTGGGCTGGAAAACGCCCCGGATGCGCTGATTATCCGCAACGGCTTGCTGGGTCGGGATGAAAACGGCGAACTGACGCCCTTGGAGAACCTATGAGAACATTGCTTGTGCATCAGGGCGAAAAGCCGCTGATTGGCATATTGGAAGACGGGCAACTGGCGGAAGTCTTTTTCCCGCAGGAGGGCGACACGGCGGAAGCGGTGCTGCTGGGGCGCGTGGAGCGCATTGTGCCGGGGATGAAGGCAGCGTTCGTCGATATTGGGCAGGAGAAAAACGGCTTTCTGCCGCTGGAAGAGAAGAACACGGGGCTGTCCTACCCGAAAACGGGCGACGCGGTGATTGTGCAGATTCGCAAGGAAGCACAGGGCGTCAAGGGCGCGTTCCTCACGCGCGACATCAGCCTGTGCGGGGAGACGATGCTGCTCACGCCCATGAGCCGCATGGTTGGCGTGTCGTCCAAAATCACGGAGGATGGCAAGCGGAAGGCGCTGAAGGAGACTGGCAGGGCGATTGCGCAGGAGCGCTTCGGCTTGGTGATGCGCACGGCGGCGGAGAATGCGCCGGAGGAAGAACTCGCGGCGGAAGCGGAGCGCCTGTTCCAGCAGTGGGAGCAGATTCGCCGCGCCGCGCCGACCGCGCATGTGCCGTCCGTCTTGATGCAGCCGCGAAGCACGCTCGAAGCCGTGCTGGATGACTATCGTCCGCGCGGGATTGACCAAATTGTGACGGACGACCCGGCGGTGGCGGAAAAAGCCGCGGGCATTGCGCCGGTTCAGGTGATTCCTGACAATCTGCTGACCATCTACAAAATCGAGTCGCAGCTAAAAAAAGCGCAGGAGCGCCGCGTGTGGCTCAGCAGCGGCGGTACGCTGGTCATCGACCCGTGCGAGGCGATGACGGTGATTGACGTCAACACCGCCAAATTCACCGGCAAGCGCGAGTTGGAGGACACCGTGCTGCGGCTGAATCTGGAAGCGTGCGGCGAGATTGCGCGGCAGGTGCGCCTGCGGAATTTGAGCGGCATCATCATCATTGATATGATTGACATGAAGACCCCGGAACACCGGCAGATGGTGCTGGACGCGCTGGAAGAAGCGTTCGCGTCCGACCGCGTAAAGACGGTGATTCACGGTTTGACCTCCCTCGGTTTGGTGGAAATGACGCGCAAGCGTTCACGTCCGCCGCTGCGGGAAATGCTTGCAAAACAGGAGGAAGCCCATGAGTGACAGAAAGCCTGTCATCATTTCAGAAGAACAGCTGGAAGAGCAGCGGCAGTATATTCAGCAGATTCGCCTGATGCCGGATGCTCCCAAGAGCTACCACGTTGTGACCTATGGCTGCCAGATGAACGCGCACGACAGCGAAATCCTCGCCGGAATGCTGCGCGACATGGGCATGGAGGAAGCCGCCGACCGCGAATCGGCGGATTTTGTGCTGTTTAACACCTGCTGCGTGCGCGACAACGCCGAGCGCCGCGCCTTGGGCAACGTGACGTGGCTCAAGGAAGTGCGCAAGAAGAATCCGCGCCTGATGATTGGCGTGTGCGGCTGCATGATTCAGCAGCCCGGCATGGCGGAGAAGATTTTGAAGCAGTACCGCTTTGTGGATTTGGCGTTTGGCACGGCGAACCTGTACCGCCTGCCGGAACTGATGCTCAAAGCGCTGGAAAGCGACCAAGCGGTGGTGGAGGTGGAGGAGCAGAACACGATTGCCGAGGGTCTGCCCGTGCAGCGCCTGCGCCATGACGCGGCGTATATCACGATTATGTACGGCTGCGACAACTACTGCACCTACTGCATCGTGCCGTATGTGCGCGGGCGGGAGCGTTCGCGCGAAATGAGCGCGATTGTGGCGGAAGCCGAAGCCCTGCGTGACAGCGGCGTGAAGGAAATCATGCTGCTGGGGCAGAATGTGAACAGCTACGGCAAGGGACTCCAAACGCCCGTCACGTTCGCCCAGCTGCTCAAAGCGCTGGATGATGTTGGCATCCCGCGCATCCGCTTCATGACCAGCCATCCGAAGGACTTGTCCGACGAGCTGATTGATGTGATGGCGCATTCCAAGCACATCCTGCCGCAGTTCCACCTGCCGGTGCAGCACGGCAACGACGAAATCCTCCGCCGGATGAACCGTCACTACAACCGCGCGCAGTACCTTGACCGCGTGCGCAAGCTGCGCGAGGCGATTCCGGCTATCGGCCTGACGACGGATATTATCGTCGGCTTCCCCGGCGAGACGGAGGAGCAGTTTCAGGACACACTGTCCCTTGTGCGCGAGGTCGGCTATGACAGCGCGTTCACCTTCATCTATTCGCCCCGGATGGGTACGGGCGCGGCGAAAATGCCGAACCAAGTGCCGGAAGACGTGTCCTCCCGCCGCATTCAGGAACTGCTGAAGGTGCAGGAGGAATGCCAGAAGAAGGCGCTCAAGCGGTTCATCGGCACAGAAGAAGAGGTGCTGGTGGAGGGACTCAGCCGCCGCAGCGACACGGATGTGTCCGGCCACGGGCTGCACGGGCTGTCCGTCACATTCCCCGGCACGGAAAGCGACGTGGGCGAAATCGTCCGCGTGAAGATTGTGGGCGCGAAGAACAACACGCTCACGGGTGAAAGAATCTAAGGCACCACCGCACAATTCGGCGGCACGTCTGGCGATGTCTTTTCCGCCATCTGCGGCATGCAAATTCCTCGATTTACCTCCAGTAAACCTTCGAAATTTGCATTTGCATCTGACGAAAAATCCATTCGCCAGTCGACCACCTCATTTGTGCGGTGTTACCCTAACCCGGCTGCAATCAGAAAGGACAATCAATATGAAAGAAGTTATGATGTGCGCGCAGAAGCTGGCGGAAGCCATTCTGAACAGCGACGTTTACCAGCATATGCACACGCTGGAAGAACAGGTGACGCAGGACGAAGACGCGACGAAGGCGATTGCCGCCTACATGGAAAAGCGCACGGCGGTCGAACAGGCGATGCGCAAGCCGGACATCGACCCGTCGCAGCTTGCCGAAGCCGCGCAGGAACTGGAAGACGTGCAGCAGGCGATGAACGACTGCCCCATCATCCGCGACATGCGGGACGCTCAGAAGAAGTATCAGGACATGATGGACAACGTGAACCGCATCCTGCGCCTTGTTGTCACCGGCGAAACGGAAGACGACAAAGGCGGTCAGCCCACCTCCGGCTGCACCGGCAACTGCGCCTCTTGCGGCGGCTGCCACTAATCTGGGAAAGTAAAATTATTCACGAAATCATGCCTTTATGGGTTAGAAATCAAGTAAGCCAGCCGAAAAGCTCCTCCCGCCCGCAAGAAACTTTGATGGCGGGGGGAGTCCAGAGGGGGCTGAAGTTCAGACTTGCACCCTCTTCAGCCCCCTCTGGGCGATCTTTGGTTACTTCCTGGCGCGCCAGAAAGGAACAACTTCGCGTCCGCAGACGCGACGGGAGCATCGAAAGAAACCAATAAGGCATATTCCATAAAAACAGCAAGTTAAACTGCAACAAGAACGAAAGCGGGGAACAGACATGGCGAGCGTCACACCGATGATGCAGCAGTACCTTGATACTAAGGCGGAATATAAGGACTGCATTCTTTTCTTCCGCCTCGGTGACTTTTATGAGATGTTCTTCGATGACGCGAGGACTGCTTCGCGCGAGCTGGAACTGACGCTGACGGGCAAGGACTGCGGACTCAGTGAACGCGCCCCGATGTGCGGCGTGCCGTACCACGCGGTGGATACCTATGTCGAGAAGCTCATCGAGCGCGGCTATAAGGTCGCTATCTGCGAGCAGATGGAAGACCCCGCGCTGGCGAAGGGGCTGGTCAAGCGCGCCGTCACACGCATCATCACCCCCGGCACGGTCATTGAACCGGCGATGCTGGATGAGAAGGCGAATAACTTCCTGTTAAGCATCTGCTTTGTCGCCGACCGCGCGGGGCTGGCGTTCGCTGATGTGTCCACGGGTGAATTCTACGTCCACGAAATCACCCAGCCGGAAACGACGCGCTCGGACGAGGTGGCGCGCATTTCCCCGATGGAAATCATCTGCAATGACCAAGTGAAGCTGCGCGCGTGCCTGCAGCGGGAGATGCAGAATGCTTCGGAGCAGCCGAGCGCGTGGTTTCAGCTGGCGAACGCGACGGAAGCGCTCTGCTGCCATTTCGCGCTCAATGACCTGTCTCCGCTGGGACTCAGCGACGAGTACAAGGCGGGCGCGAGTGCCGCGGGCGCGCTGATGCGGTATCTGTCCGAGACGCAGAAGAACGCCCTGGAGCACATGACCAGCCTGCGCATTTATCAGGGCAGCGAAACGATGCTGCTTGACCGCAACACGCGGCGAAATCTGGAATTGACGGAATCCATCCGCGGGAGAAGCCGCAAGGGGAGCCTGCTCTGGCTGCTGGATAAAACCAGCACGGCGATGGGCGGCCGTCTGCTGCGCTCGTGGATTGAGCAGCCGCTGGTGGACGAAGCGAAAATCAACCGCCGTCTGGACGCGGTGGGCGAGTTTGCGCAGGAGCATGTGCTGACGATGACGCTCGCGGAGGAATTGCAGGGCGTGTACGACATTGAGCGCCTGCTGTCGAAGGTCGCCTATAAGTCGATGAACGCGCGGGATTGCCTGTCGCTGTGCGCGTCGCTGCAAAAAGTGCCGAAAATCCGTGAGCTGCTGCGCGAGGCGAAAAGTCAGGCGGTGGAGGAAATCCGCGATTCGCTGGACACCCTGCCGGAGCTGACCGACCTGCTGACCCGCGCAATTCACCCCGATGCGCCGATTCTTATCACCGAGGGCGGCATCATCCGCGATGGCTATTCCCAGATGCTGGATGAATACCGCGCCGCGTCCACGAGCGGCAAGCAGTGGATTCTGGAGCTGGAGCAGAAGGAACGCGAGGAGACGGGCATCCGCAACTTGCGCATCCAGTACAACCGCGTGTTCGGCTACTACATCGAGGTCAGCAAGTCGTATTACGAAATGGTGCCGGCGCGCTATATCCGCAAGCAGACGCTGGCAAACTGCGAGCGCTACATGACGCCGGAGCTGAAGGAAATCGAGCAGAAAATCGTCGGCGCGCAGGAGCAGTCCACACGCTTGGAATTGCAGCTGTTCACCGAGGTGCGCGAGAAAATCGCGGAGCAGATTGCGCGCATCCAGAAAACGGCGATGGCGCTCAAATCGCTGGACGCGCTGCTGTCGCTGGCGAAATCTGCGATAGAGTACCACTACGTCCGCCCAGAAATGACGCAGGACGGCACGCTGGATATTGTCGAGGGGCGCCACCCGGTCGTCGAGCAAACGATGAGCGAGGGCGGATTTGTGCCCAACGACACGCACATGAATGCTGACGACTGCCGCATGTGCATCATCACTGGGCCGAACATGGCGGGCAAAAGCACCTACATGCGGCAGGTGGCGCTGATTGCGCTGATGGCGCACATCGGGTCGTTCGTCCCGGCGAAGGAAGCGAAAATCCCCGTCACCGACCGCATTTTCACCCGCGTCGGCGCGTCGGATGACCTCGCCAGCGGGCAGTCCACATTCATGGTGGAGATGAGCGAAACGGCGTACATCCTGCGCAACGCGACCGCAAAATCCCTCGTCATATTGGACGAAATCGGACGCGGCACCAGCACGTTCGACGGCTTGGCGATTGCGTGGGCGGTGGTGGAGTACCTGTGTGACAAGCAAAAATCCGGCGCAAAGACGCTTTTCGCGACGCACTACCACGAGCTGTCCGAGCTGGAAGGGCATATCGACGGCGTGCAGAACTACTGCATTTCCGTCAAGGAACACGGCGAGGACGTCATTTTCCTGCGCAAAATCATTCGCGGCGGGGCGGACAAGTCTTTCGGCATCCACGTTGCGCGGCTGGCAGGCGTGCCGCACCCGGTGCTGGTGCGCGCGCACGAAATTCAGGCACGTTTGGAAGTCAGCGACATCAACCAGCACGGCATTGGACAGAACATCCTGGGCGATGCCGAGAAGCGCAAGGACGAACAGGTCAACCTGTTCGACTACCGAAAGACAGAGATTATCAACGAACTGCAAACGCTGGATGTGATGGCGCTGACGCCGATGGACGCGATTAACAAGCTGTTCCTGCTGCGTGAGAAGGCAAGAAAACTGTAATACTATTTCCAAATTCGCCTGCACCAGCTGCTCGTGCCTTTTCCCTTCTGGCGTCCGGTCGTTCCACTTAGCGTAGCGCTGCTACGCTGCGTTTCACTCCCGTTAGCCAGAATGAAAAATTCACTTCGCATCTTGGCGCATTCTCATTTGGAAATAGTATAAAAACAGACCAAGAGTCGGCAAAAACCGACCGAAATCTCATAAAAACCGACCCGAAGTCGGAAAAACAGACAGAAAGGGAAGCAAATGGCAGGAAAGATTCAGCTCCTGTCCGATGAGGTCATTGGCAAAATCGCGGCAGGCGAAGTGGTGGAGCGTCCTGCCGCCGCCATCAAGGAATTGGTGGAGAACTCGCTGGACGCGGGGGCCAGCGCGGTTACGGTGGAAATCCGCGACGGCGGCATCAGCTATTTCCGCGTGACGGACAACGGCAGCGGCATCCGCAGCGAGGACATCCGCATGGCGTTTGAGCGCCACGCGACGAGCAAAATCCGCCGCACGGACGATTTGTTCAGTATCCAGACGCTGGGTTTCCGCGGCGAAGCGCTGGCGTCCATCGCGGCGGTGGCGCATGTCACCTGCACAACACGCACGAAGGCAGACCAAAGCGGCATCAAGGTGCAGAACAACGGCGGAACGATTGAGTCCATCGAAGAAGCCGCCTGCCCCGAAGGCACGACGTTTGTCGTCCGCGACCTCTTTTTTAACACCCCGGTGCGCCTGAAATTCCTCAAAAAGCCGGTCACGGAGGCAGGCTATGTGTCCGACCTGATGATGCGGCTGATTTTGTCCCGCCCGGACGTGTCCTTCCGCTACATCAGTCAGGGCAAAACGCTCTACCACTCTGCGGGCGACGGCAAGCTGTCCTCCGCCGTGTTCAGCATCTATGGGCGCGAAATGCTCCACTCCATGCACGAGGTGGACGGGCATCAGGCGGGGCTGATACTCAAGGGCTTCGTTGGCGTGGGCGAAAGCGGGCGCGGCAGCCGAAACCACCAGTCGTTCTTCATTAACGGGCGATATATGAAGTCGTCGATTTTGTCCGCGGCGGTAGAAGCGGCGTGCCGGGAGCGCGTATTGTCCGGCAAATACCCGACGTGCGTGCTGCATCTGACCATGCCGTATGACACGGTGGATGTCAACGTGCATCCGAACAAGCTCGAAGTCCGCTTCCAGAACGAAGCGGCGATCGCGGAAGCGGTCGAGGCGATTGTGGCGGATGCGCTGGCGGACAAAGCGCCCGTTGAGCAGCCGGATGTGCTGCGCCTGACGCCTGAACCGCCGCCGACGGTGCCCGTGACGGTCGTTCGCCAGCCCGTGACGGCGAGTGAGACTGCGCAGCCGGAAGCTGCTGTTCGCTCGGCTGTTCCGCCAAAGGCTGAGAAAAAACCGACCGTCGGTATGGAAATTCCACAAAGGGCGGCAATTTCTGCGAAAAACCCGCCGATTCCGACACCAAGCGCCCCAGCGGAAAAGCCGTCCGAGCCGCCGAAACCCGCGCCGAACGATGCCATTCCCGCGTGGAAGCAGCCGCTGGTGATGCGCAGCCCGTCAGCACTGGCACAGCATTACAACGCCGAACCCGCCGTACCGCCGCCTGCGAATCCGCTAAAACCGACCGCAAGTCTGGTTTCGCCGATGCCGGTGCAGCAGACGATTCTGCCGAATGACCAGACGAACATGCGCATTATCGGCACGCTGTTTGACAGCTACATTCTGGTGGAATATGCGGACAATTTGATGCTGATTGACCAGCAGGCGGTGCATGAACGCGTGATGTTTGACCGCATGATGAAGGCGCTCGACCAGCACCGCTGCGGGCAGGAAATGCTCGTGCCGATGATTGTCAGCCTGACGCGCCGGGAGCAGCAGCTGCTCGACGAGCACACGCGGGAATTGGCGGACATCGGGCTGGTGGTCGAGCCGTTCGGGGAGAACGAGGTGTCGATTCGGTCGATTCCGATGATCCTCGGTCAGCCGCAGGCGGCGGGGCTGCTGCGCGACATCATCGACCAGCTGGAGAATGAGCGCGGTGTGGTGTCGCTGGAAAAGCGGCGCGCGGCGATTTTGGCGCTGGCGTGCAAGCGCAGCGTCCGCTCCGGCGAACGTTTGAACGACGCCGACATCCGCGAACTGGTCAGCCGCGTGGCGGATAAGCGCGTCATCCCGGCGAGCCCGCGCGGTACGCCGCTGGTCGTTGCGCTGAACAAAACGGACATCGACCGGCGATTCCGGCGGATGCAGTGAGGTGACAATATCATGAAGGAAACGTGCTGGGTGCTGACAGGCCCGACCGCGAGCGGCAAAACCGCGCTGTCGCTCCGTCTGGCGCGGACGCATGACTGCGAGATTGTCTGCATGGATTCGATGCAGATTTATCGCGGCATGGACATCGGCACGGCGAAACCGACGGCGGATGAACGCGCGCAGGCGATGCATCACATGGTAGACGTCGCCGACCCGACGGAGGATTTTTCCGTCGCGCGCTATCAGGAGATGGCGGAAAGCTGCATCGCGGACATTCAAGCGCGCGGGCACCGGGCGCTGCTCGTCGGCGGCACGGGGCTGTATCTCCGGGC
>ULWY01084160.1_pt1 | contig 13572 bp, 20 predicted proteins | sample 1960761 | NCBI WGS metagenome assembly ULWY01 (sample SAMEA4835824, study PRJEB28245) | human gut metagenome | biome: gut microbiome; material: fecal sample | place: Denmark | collected 2008
TTAGTCAAGCTTGGCAGGCTGTAAAAAATGTGTTTAGCACAGGAGGAAAAATATTTGATGGTATAAAAGAAGGTATATTAAGTGGTCTTAAATCAATAGTCAATGCGATTATATCTGGAATAAACAAAGTAATAAGTGTTCCATTCAATGGATTAAATGTAGCCTTAAAAAAACTTAAAGATGTAAATATAATGGGACTAACGCCATTCAACTGGATAGGAACAATAAATGTGCCACAGATACCACAACTTGCAAAAGGTGGTGTGTTAACAGAAGCCACAACAGTATTAGCAGGTGAATATTCGGGAGCTAGAACCAACCCAGAAATTTTTACACCGCAAAACATAATGCGAGATACATTTGAAGATGTGTTATCTAACTATAGTGGAAACAACAATGATAGACCAATTTATTTAACTGTAAAAGTAGGAGACAAAAAACTAGGACAAATATTACTAGATGATTTAAGAGACAGAACAAGAAGGACAGGAAAAGACCTAGAAGCTTTAGTAGGAGGATAAAATTATGTTATGGAGAGAACATGGAGAAGAAAAAAATTTGCCAACACCTTCCACATATAGTGCAGACATAGAAGATACAGACAAAGACAGCTATACATCAAGCGATGATGGTTCTTTGATTGATAATCCTATTGCAGTAGGAATGTTAAAGCTTTCTATGTCTTGGGATTTTAATACAGAGGAAGAAGCGGAAGAATTGTGCCAGAAAACATTTAAAAATCCACTTATTTTGGATATTAAAGTTCCAGTTGTAAAAGGTGGCTTTTTAGAAGGAGCTAAGTTTAGAGTTTCAAAAAGGAAAGTTGATATGATAACGACAGAAAAAGGAACGGCAACAGAGAAAACAAAATGGAAAACATCATTTAATTTGATGCAAAAGGAACTAACGGAAGCACAAAAACAAATTGTTTTGGAGGTAAATGATGTATAAAGGATTAACAGAAAAAGCAATAAAAACAATATATAAAATCAATGCATTAACAGTTATCAATATTTATATAGATGATGTATTATTAAATCCCAAATATCTACTAGACTTCAAAAAAGGTGGAGAGTTGTTTGATGAAAAATTAGAATTAGGAAGCATTCCTAGTCAATACATAGAAATGAAAATACATAAAAAATCTGGAATATCGAATGCAAAGACAATAAGAATAGAATATGGTATTTTAGTAAATCATGCTATAACTGTTGCAGAGCTAAATAAAATGTTAGTATGTGATTTTAATAAATTACAAGTAAAAAGTCTAGCAAAACATGATGATAGCTTTGAGATGATACCGATACGGAATTTATAATGTAGATGACTACGATGACGAGGATAACAATATAATAAATATAAAAGCTGTAGATAATATTATAAAGTTAGATGCAGACGACGGATATTATGATGCTAGTGAATTGATGAAAAACAAAGGTTATGCAACTCTAAGCGAAATAGCAGAAGATATATGTGAAAAGAAAGGGCTTGAATTAGAAACGAGCTCTTTTCTCAATTCAGATAAGAAAATATATGTTTATGACAACGAAATAAAAGCAAGAGAATATATGAGTTACATTGCAGAAAAAGCTGGAGGCTTTTGTTGTGCTAGTAGAACTGGTAAAATTCAAATAAAGAAGCTTGGAGAAGATGAAGAGAAAATTCCTCAAAGATTATTTAAAACTTATAAATGGGGAGAACAACATCAAATATCAAGGGTTGCTTATGAGAATGGAACAGAATCATTTAAAGTAGGAGATGAAACAAAAGATACTCTTTGGCTTAGACAAGAGAATTTATTTATTAGTGAAGAAGATGATATTCAAAAAATATATGACTCTATAAAAGATTTGGATTTTTATAGTTTTGAAGGAACAACAATAATAAATCCCGCAGTTGATATGGGTGATATTATTGATATTGATGGTAAAAAAATACTTTATCAGGGTGAAATGACATTAAATAAGCGATTTATAGCTGATATAAAAAGTAAAATAGCAATAAAACAAAAACAAGAAACAACAACCAGAAAGCAAAGTCAGAAAGTTATAAATAGGAAAATACAAAGCCAAATAGATGAAGAAAATTTGAAATTAACACAATTAGCACAAGAAACAACAAAGAATACTGAAAAATTAACAAAACATGAGCAAACATTAGAAAGCATAAGTGATAAGGTAAGTAGTATAGAAGATTTAACAAATGATGTTGAAGGCATAAAAACAATAGCATTGGCAAATTGTGTAGAAGGAAAATTACTTGAATTACATATATATGGAAACAACACTGTATTTAATTATTTATATCCTGACGATACATTGTATCCAAATGATGATTTATATTCATATGGAGACAGTCGAATAGTAGTAGTTGATAAAGATAATAATCAAACTATTTATGAACTAGGCATATTAGATGTATTAAGGTCAAACAATGAAGTATGTGATGAATTTGTATTAGCAAATGGACAAGCTAAAGTAATAAGAAGAGTAAATAAGAGCGGAACAACAAAGGCGAAAGAAAAAATAGAAGATTTAGGAAAACTTGAAATATTGCTAAAAGAAGGAAATAATACAATAACAATTCAAAACTATACAGCAAGAATAAATGCAAAATGGGCAATAAAGAGTGATTATACAGACGTATTTGCTACTAAAGTTGAAATGAACAGTGAGATAAAACAAACTGCGGATACAATAACATTAGAAACTAATAAAAAGTTAGAGAGATATAGTACAACAGAAGAAATGAATAGTGCAATCACAATAAAAGCAGAAGAAATCAACAGTGAAGTTAGAAAGAAGGTTGGAAACGATGAAATTATTTCAAAAATTAATCAAAGTGCTGAACAAGTTCAAATTGAAGCAAAAAAAATCAGTCTTCGACGGAAAAAATATCAGTTTGACAGGAGATAACACAACAATTTCAAGCAATAATTTTAATGTTGATACAAATGGAAATATGACTTGCAACAGTGCAACAATGAAAAATTCACAAATTCAAGGCGGAAATCTAAAGATGTGGGGTAATACATTGAATGATGGTGTAAGGGTATTTTCAGACGATTCGCGAAATACAAGTTATATGGCTTATATGGTATCAGATAGTATAGGTGTAAATAAAGGTTCACATAGTGCTGCAATGTTGCCGGATGCTATTACAGTTGGAGGCAGTACAATGTACGAAGACCATATTACAACACCGTATGTAACACAAACATCTTTACAAGAAAATAAAAAGAATTTTGAAAAATTACAAGATAATGCTTTAAATATACTAAAAACAATTGATATATACAAATATAACCTGAGAAATGAAAAAGATACAGACAAAAAACACATCGGATTTGTAATTGGAGACAACTTCAATTATTCAAAAGAAGTTACAAGTCTTGATAATCAAGGTGTAGATAATTATTCATTTACAAGTTTATGTTGTAAAGCAATACAAGAATTAAGTACACAAGTAGAAGAGCTGCAAAAAGAAATAAGAGAATTAAAAGACAAGGAGGAAAAATAATGGGATATACAACTTTTACAAATGGAGCTCAACCAGCTTTAAGTGATACAGTCTTAAATAATATGCAAGTAGGATTAATGGAACTTGTATTCCCGATTGGTTCAACATATATAACTCAAGATGAAACAAATCCAAGTGAGATTTTAAACTTTGGAACTTGGGAAAGATTGAAGGGAAAAGTTTGTCTTGGTGTAGATGAAGATGATCTTGATTTGAACGAAATTGGAAAAATTGGCGGAGAAAAAAAACATATATTAACTGTATCCGAAATTGCATCTCATACACATAATAGTTTTATTAAAACTAAAGTAGGCTCTAATACAGATGTAAACACATGGGGAGAAATTTTGAGAGGAAATGAAAACGCAGGAACAGTGGAAGTCAAAGGGAGCGATTATGTTTGGAATGAAAACACTGGAGGAAGTCAACCACACAACAATATGCAACCTTATGAAATCGTTGGATATATGTGGATAAGAAGAAGTTAGGAAGGAGGAAATATGAGTCAGATAAAAGATTTAAAATTTAATGAACACACCGAAGTTTCAACAAATACAAAACCGTTTGATTTGGAGAAATATTTGAATGAGAATTGGAATGCTTTGACTGAATATTCTCAAAGTGTTAATGAAAATATAGAACGAATTAATAAAAATTTAGATAAAAATGCAGACGAATTAAAAAATCTTCAAAAAGACAATACTGGAAATAAAACAGCTATAGAAGCAATAAACAAGAAAAATACAGAGCAAGATACAAACATACAAAAAAATGCAAAAGACATAGAAGTAAATCAAAACAATATAAAAGCTTTGCAAGTTGAAAATACAGAAGTAAAAGCTGAGAACGAGAGATTGAGAAGCGATATAGAAAGTATTAGCTTGGTTGGAGAAGCAGAGGGAGAAAGCATTGATTTGGAGGATAGCGCTGGGGCGAGGTTTAAGAAGTTTGGCGTTAGTGGGAATCATTCTCAAGAAACAATAAAAAACATACAAACAGAATTGTTAAATGCTGTAATAACAGGAGGAAATACATTATCTGCATCTAAATTAGGAAAAGTTGCCGAATTTGAATGTAAAGCAAACACTCAATATACAATAAAAAGAAATGTATCAACTTCTAGGTTTAAAGCATTTGAGAGTAGTGAAAAATGGGATAGAAATTCAACAATAAAAACATTGAAAAATGAAAAAGAACTAAGTAAAAGCGATAATACATACACCACAACAGAAAGTGCTAAATACGTATATGTTTTTTGCTGGTTTTCAACTGGAGGAGATACTTCGTCTAATATTCCTGCTATAACATCAAGTACAGAATGTCCGAGTTTAAACTATTCATCTGAAATTAAAACGGTTAAAGATAATATTAATGAAGGAGTATGCAATAAAAATTTACAAAAAAACAAATGGGAAAATAAAACTTCTGCTGGAGCAAGTAGCAATTACAGGTTAACAATAAATATAGACGATATGAATTTAAAATTAAATAAAAAATATGTCATTCAGTTTAAATGCAATGTTGATTATAGTAATTCTACTGTTTTTGTAGAAAATAGCATTACGGGAGAGTCTTTGCAAATATCTAAGCTTTTATATGACAAAATAAATAAAATAAATTATTGTGTAATAGAAATAACAGAAGCAATAAAAGCATTGATGAATAAAAATAATTGCTATATTGTAATTTTTAATGCAACTGGTATGGATGTAAATACTTATTCAGAGGAAATGATATTTGAAGGAGAAAACAAAGCAACAGATTACGAAGCACATCAAGAACAAACAATAACAATGACAGTTCAACAAGAGATGTTGAAAGGGGACTATTTTGATTGGGAAAACGAAAAAGAAGTACATAAATGGGTCAAATTAATATTTGATGGAACAGAAAATTGGTTGCAATCGGGAAATATATATCCTACTTTTTATGTTTCGCCTGATGAAATTGCGTCTAAATTTGGTATACCAACAGGTTTAAAAGCTTTGTGTAATTATTTTACTCAAAAAAATAATATTTGGGGAATAGATGAAATTGGTTTTGACACAGCAAATTTAAGACCGAATCATGTGGATTTTAGATTTAATCTTGGTTCAAACTCAACAATAACAACTCTAGAAGCTTGGAAAAATAAATTAGTAGAAATGTATAATTCTGGAAATCCGCTTGTTTTATATTTTCAAATATTTACACAAGATGAGCTTGATTTTACAGACGAGCAAAAAGTAGTAGCTAAAAAAATAAAAGAAACATTGCACACATATAAAAACATAACACATATTTATAGCACTGATGAAACAGGTCCAATTATGAATGTAGAATATGCAAAAGACCCAAATACTCAAAATAACAATTTACAAAATCAAATAGACGAAATAAAGCAATTAATAAGTACAACACAAACAAGCGCGATGTTGTTAGATAACTTGCAAAAAGAAGTAGAAAGTGAGGTGGAATAAGATGATAACAGAATTATTAAAGAAACTAATTGTTAAAAAATACTATAAAGAAAAAGTAGACATAGAAAACAAATTAAATGTATTTTATGCAATGAGTAAAATAACAGATGAAGAATACAGCGAATTAACATTATTAGTTGAAGACACATACATAGAAGTTGAAACTACAGAAGAAACAAAAGAGGAGGCAGAATAATGCAATTTCTTGAATTTTTAAAAGAGTATTGGTTTTTAATAACATTTCTCGGAGGGCTAGCAATAGCCTTCTTTTCTTTTTCAATTGCAATGATACAAGCGACAAAATGTAGCTTAAGAAATGATATATTAGCAGTATATGATAGATGCAAAGACAAGAAGCAAATAACCAAATATCAGTTAGAGAGTATAAATCATAGTGCAGATATTTATTTTTTAATGAAGGGAAATTCGTTTGTTGAAGATATATTGGAAAGAGTAAAGAAATTTGAAATTATAGATTAAAGGGGGATAAAGAATGGACAAGGAAAAGATTGTGGGGATAGTATTAATAATATCAATTATTATAACGTTAATAATTGATTTATATGTAACATATCAAAAAACTGGAGAAATAGACCAAAACAAAATAGGCGAAGCACTAAACATTATTCAAGACGAAATAAAGGACCTAAACCAATCATCAACAGAAATACCTCAAATGGCCGAATCAGATGAACAAAATCTTGAAGTACAAGAAGTTGAAGATGAAGGCTTTGAACTTCAAGGAGAAATTGCTTATGAAGGCGGAAAAGCTGAAAGCTGGGGACTAGAAGCAAAAGGACAACCACAATTAACTTATATAAGTCAGATAGATAATAGATGGAGATATTATCCATACACAGCAACAAATAACACGAGTCAGACAATAGGTTCAAGTGGTTGTGGTGTTGCAAGTGCTACAATGATAATTGATAGTATAGTAGGAAATGTATCAGTAACAGATGTAGCAGATACATTTGTAAAGTATGGCTATAGGTCAGCAAATAACGGTACATATTGGTCTGCATACAGAGCTATTGCAGATGAATTTAATATTGAATATCAAGAAACATCAAATTTTGAAACAATGTTAAATAAATTAAGAAATAATAATTATGTTATCTGTTCGGTCGGAACCGGACTTTTCACTTCTGGCCGGACACTATATAGTAATTTATGCTGTAGACAATGATACACTAAAAATATACGATCCATATTTGTATTCGGGAAAGTTTGAAACATCAACGCGCAGAGGCAAAGTAGAGGTTAAAGGTAACACAGTTTATTGCAGTATAGATAATTTCAAAAAATATGCTAATTATAAGCAATTTTTCTGTTACAAATATGATACTAATAAAGTAGATACAAATAACTCTACAGACGGCGAAGTAAGAACTGAAGCATATACAAGATATGTAAAAGTAAATTCAAGTTTAAACATAAGAAGTGGAGCAGGTTCAAATTACAATAAAATTGGAAGTTTGCAAAATGGTGAAATGGTAACAGTATACGAAACTAACGGAAACTGGAGCAGAATAGGAGACAATAGATGGGTATGTTCTGATTACTTATCTACAACTGCTTACATATCTCAAGCAGTTCAAAAAGTGAACTGTACAGGACAGACTAAAAAAATAAAAGCTTGCACATTGTATTCTAATTCAAATTTAAGCGGAAAAAGATATACTTACAAAGCAAATACAACCGTAACAATATTAAGCAACATAAGCTCTTATGTTGATAAAGTCAAAGTGAATGCAACAGGCAGAATAGCTTATATAAATACAAATAATTATCTAAAAAGTTCAAATACAAAATTTAATAGTACAAAAGTAAAAAGCACTGTTGGGCAATATAAAAGATTAAAATATAGAACTACACTATATTCGAAATCAAATTTAACAAGTCCAAAAACCTATTTAGCAAATACACAAGTAAAAATAATCAAGAATGTAAATTCTAATGTTGATTATGTTTATATTGTTAAAACTAAAAAATATTTATATGTAAAAAACAATGTTTACAAATAAAAAATAAGCAGATTAGATTTTTCTAATCTGCTTGATTATATTTTTCCAGAATCGGTTTAAAGTATTTTTCTTCTAATTCTTTTCGGTATTTTATTGCATCTTCTTTAGTATTAAAAGTTTTTTTATGCATTTTATTTTGGCATGTCAAATGAGCAACCCATTTATGCTTACTGTTAGAATAAAAAACACCGACAATTCCAGATTTGTTAGAAGTTCTTAATTTATTATTTTTTATTAAAGCTATACAAGTGCCATCTTTGTAGTTATGAGCAAAAGCTTTTTGTGCTTTTTTTAAATTATCTTCTCTATAAACTCTACGTTTACAACCGCAACTTGATATTTCTCCATTTTTAATTCTGTAGCCTTCAGCATAAAATATATTTCCACAGTGGCACTTACATTTCCACAAATAAGCCCCACGTCTTTTTTTGTCCGTCTTTTCTAATATTTCAATTCCGTTTATAATTTGTCCTTTTAAAGCCAATGCTTTAAATTGAGTTGAACTTGATTTACTTTCACAGCATTTCCTTGAAGCAATATGCTTTTGAGCAACCCAAGCTATTTTCCTGCATAAAGTACATTTTGTTTTCAAATAAACAACGGTATTTTTAGAATATTGTTCTAAAATTTCAAATTTTCCTATTTTTGTTCCAACATAATTTTTTGCAGTTGCCATATTGTCCCTCCATTTTCATAAAAGATGATGAGAGCAGATGGTTAGTCTGCCTCTACAATGAATTGCTATATTGAATATATATCAATATCTAAAGTTTCGTCGTAAATAAACAAGTTTATTTTGTCACCTTTTTCATAAAAACTCTTTATATATTCTACGATTCCAACATAATCATCTCCATCAAAATCGCCAATATTTATTTTAAATTCTTTATTATTAAAATAATTTTCAGCATATTTTAATAAATTTGAAGTGATTTCATAACATTTAAAATTAAATGTTAATTCATTCATTAAGAATTGAATTGTAATTTCGTGTTCTTCATCTTTTATTGTGTAATATAATTCTAATAAGTTATCGCCAGCGCTGTAACCAATTTTTATATCAAAATCGAAGTTTGGGTTTTTAGCTAAAATTTCTTTATAAAAATTTAAAGTTAATATTTCAGATTTTAACTCTTTTGCATTTTGTTCTAATCCATTTTTTATTATTTTACTTATTGCTTCCATAATTTTCTCCTTTTTTGAGTGCTAGCCATTTGGTCTAGTCTTATCTCATTTTTTATTTTCTTTCAAATATTTTTTTGCGTTTTCTGTAATCCAGCTTGCAATTGATTTGTTTTCACTTTTTAATTTTTCTTTTAATTCTTCACCAAGTTCTTTATCGATGTCACCAAGTATTCTAGTATATTTTTGCTTTGACCATTTGTATTCTTTTTTTGTATTTCTTTCCATTTTACAACACCTCTCTTGATTTTTTCTTAATTATCATATATAATGATTATTGTCAAGAGAGGAAACATCCTCTCGAGATTTAATCGAATTTAAAGCTATTTGCTATATCGATTGTAGATCGCTTTGCTAAATACTTATCTATTAGTTTGACGGCTAACTTAGTATTTAGTAAAGCTTTTTTTAATTTTGATATCATATAAAATCACCTCCCTCATCTGATGTTAAATACATTATACTATACTCGTACGAGTATGTCAATGCTTTTTTCAAAAAAAGTTAAAAAATTTTTAAAAGTACTCAAAATGCTTAAAAATCAAGACATAAAAGTATATGAAAGAAAAATAAAAATGGCTTAAAATTGATTTTGAAAGGTCGATTTTTATAAGAAAAATAAAGTTTTTAAAAGTATTGAAAAATATAAAATTTATGATAAAATATTGGCGAGGGGAATAATAATATGAAGGAATTTTTTGTTTCAGTACTGAAAATGATAGTAGTAATTTTAATTGTATTTACAATACCGTTTATATTTCCTGTTTTGCTAAAATTCTTTTTATATTATAAAGTTTTTGAAAGTGTAGACGAATTTGAAAAAATAATAAATATATTCAATAATATGTACATTTTTGCGTATATTGGATTGGGAATTGGAATCTTATTATGGTTTTTTAAGAAGTGGAACATAATAAGAGATGTATTTAAAAATTTTAATTTTTCATTTACATTCGGAGATAAAAAGATAATGGCAGAACATGTAAAAGCAGAAATAGAAGATATTAATCAACAGAAAGAGGTTATAAAAAAGATAACAAAAGAAACAAGCAGTGATAGCGAAAATGCCATAAATGAAACTAAGGCTCTTTTAGGAATAGATAAAGGAAAAAATGCAAAAAATAAATGTAAAGAATGTAATAAAAACGAGCTTGAAGAAGAAAATGATAAATTGAGAGAGTTTGCAACATACAATATGATAAATGCAGAGGCAAAGAGTTTATTGCATATAATTTATAATGAAAAATACATAGAAAAAGATAAATTTAAAAGCAGAATAATACAAGGATATAAAAAGAGAAACAAGAAAAATATAAAGTTTTCAAAAAAAGAAATTAATAAAATTGCTAGAAATAAATATGATACAATATATGACGGATTAAAATTCTTAAACATAATCGAGCCTTCGGAGGATGACAAGATTGTAAAACTGACAGAAAAAGGAAGAAATTTTGTAGAAAAGTATATAGAAAAGAAAGAGGTGGTCTAAATGTTAAACGCAACAATAATAGGTCAATATTTTTTATCTAAAAATCCTAATTTAACGGATATTCAAATTCAAAAGCTAGTATATTACGCATATTCTTGGTACATGGTAAAAAATAATGGAAAAAAACTATTTGACGAAAAACCACAAGCTTGGGTACATGGACCAGTTTTTAGAAGTTTGTTCGATAGTATGAAAAACTACAAAAAATTTTCATCTATATCTGAATTGGATATAGATGAGGAAGTAGAAGAATTTTTAGATATAATATATAATGTATATGGAAAGTATTCAGGCAACGAACTTGAAAAAATGACACATAATGAATTGCCATGGATGAGAGCTAGAGCAGGTTTGCAATCACATGAATTTTCACAAAGATTGATAGAGGATGAAGATATAATAAAGTGTTATGGAAACTAAAACGGAAAAATATATACAATAAGAGAGCTTAAACAGGCTCTCTTTTTAATTATCATAAGTTGCCCGAATGCAACTAAATATGTGTTAAAAGAATAATGAACTGAATTTGGTACATATTAAGATGGGTGAATTTATGAGAATTGAAATTTTAATAAGAAAAATAAGACAAGAAAAAAATATGAGTTTAGAAACATTATCTAAATTATCAGGGATCAGTAAAGGTCATTTAAGCAAAATAGAAAGACAAGAACGTGATCCAAAATTGACAACAATAATTCTGATATCTAAAGCTTTAAAGGTAGATATAACAGAATTGTACAAGATAAGGAATTAGTCTGTATATGATAATAATAGATAGATTTGAACGTTTAAGGAAGAGACTAAGCGATTCGATTGATAAATATGGACTAAACTCTGAAAAAACAAATAGAATAAGTTTAAGATTTGATAAGTTGATAAATTCATATTACAAAAAAGAAGTTCAATATTCTCGTCAAAGTATAATGTATAAAAAATATGTAGAATCAATAAACGCTATAGAAAAGATAACTCAAGACTTTGCAGAGTTTCCGTCGATTCCAGAATGGAACAGATATGCAAAAGAAAAAGATCTACTAAACTCGGAAAGTATAAAGTATATTTCGGGCTTAAACTGGCACGATTTAAGGAATAGAACAATTTCTAAAAAAAATTAAAAAAATTTCAAAAATAATTCGTAGAGTTTTCAAGGCTTTGCGGATTTTTTTGTCGAAAACGGGGTTTGATTTTAATTTTAACAATATTGTATAATATAAAAAAAGTTAGAGATAGCCAAATTTTCCCAAAAAACTATCTCTAACCCAAACTCGTCAAAGAGTGTAATTTAAGTATATGCTCTTTGATATAAAATGTCAAGGAGGAATTTTTATGGAAAATAACATTGTAAAAGAAATAATCAAGGACCTGAATTGTAGAGAAAGAATTGTTGTAGTATTATTTAGAAAAATATTTTTGAAGGTATATAAAAGAGGAATTGCATTCGGATTTAATAATAAATAGAATAGGCAAATTGTTATTAAATTGTTATTAACCACTGAATTTTTAATTAAACGTAAAAAAACTTATAAGAGAGCTTAAACCTTGAAATATCAACGAAAGCCGGATATATCAACCAAAAGAAAAAATGGTAAATTTTGCTGTATTGATTTTGGCACGGCGTTAGTATTAGTATGTTGACTGGGGAGAATGGAATTTTGAAGAGAGCTGGGGAGGCGAAGGAAAAAACTTCTAATGCACAAGAAGAAGAAAAAAGCGTATTATGTAATTATGAAGAAAAAATAGATGAATATAGTCAAAGTAGTATAATAAAAGCGGCTGATATATCTAACTCCACTGATAAAAGCGAGTATTACGGAAAAATGGTATTAGGATATACACCTAAAAATGGATTAGAAATTGGTTGGAAAATATTTTATGCAGATGCAATTAATATATATATAATAGCTGATGATTATATTGAGACAAAATATTTACCTTTTGGAACAAATGAATTAGGAGAAAAGACCGATAATAAACCTACTAATGGATCGATGCCAAGGAGTGCGTATTTTGGAAATGAATTAAGAGAAGATTATAAAATTGGAACAGATAGAATTAAGGACTTAAGAATAAAAAAACTAAACAATGATTATTTTAATGTAAAGAATTATTCAAGCATAGCTGAAAATATGAAAGGTACGTCTTATCTATTAGATACCGAAGCTTGGAATGATTTCACAGATGGGGACGGAAATGCCGATTATGCTATTGGAGGCCCCACAATAGAAATGGTAGTTAATTCATATAGTCAAAAATATAACGTACATTATAAAGCGAGCGCTGTTAGTGCAACAGGATACCAAGTTAGTATTGATGATGGAACATCGTGGGCAGATAATTATGATAAAATGTTAGATGAAAATGATAGTTTATACGTAATAAAGTCACAATCGTTTGCAAATGTAATGTGGGTGGCAAGTCCATCTGCGGCCTATACAAATAGCTTAATGTATGTAAATCATAGTGGAACGGTAAGTTATGGAGCATATAGCTATGACACGCTCGGTTTTAGACCTGTAATTTGTTTGAAACAAAATACTAGACTTGAAAAAAATGAAAATGGATATTTAATAAAATAGGATTTTTATTATTTTAATTTTTATGTGAAATCTCATCAAACCCATTGACACTAAAGCAAAAAAATGATAAAATATAAGCCGTTATGGAATTTATACCATAACGGCAAAATTAATTTTAGGAGGTGAATTTAAGTGCCAACAATTAACCAATTAGTAAGAAAAGGAAGAAAAACAGGAGTTACAAAATCAACTGCACCAGCTCTTCAACATGGATACAACTCAAAAAGCAAAAAATTAACAAACGCAAGAAGTCCACAAAAAAGAGGAGTATGTACAGTAGTAAAAACAGTAACACCTAAAAAGCCAAACTCAGCTTTAAG
>ULWY01002720.1_pt1 | contig 13441 bp, 10 predicted proteins | sample 1960761 | NCBI WGS metagenome assembly ULWY01 (sample SAMEA4835824, study PRJEB28245) | human gut metagenome | biome: gut microbiome; material: fecal sample | place: Denmark | collected 2008
GGATGAAAATCAAAATGATAATATGAATGTTTCATTTACTACTAAGATAGGCATAAATGAGTCAGTAGAGTACGTTAAACCAATTGAAATATTAGGTAAGGAAATTACTGATACAACTCAGATTGCCACAGATGACCCAGACAATAACATAAGATATATTGGAGCTAATCCAAATAATTATGTATACTTCAATTGTAGTGATTACTCAAATCAAAGTGATAGTACATGTGAAAAGTGGAGAATCATTGGTGTATTTAAGAATATGACTAAGGAAGATGGTTCTCAAGCAGACTTAGTCAAGATTATTAGAGACGATAGTTTAGGAAATATTGTTTGGGCTAGTAGCAATGTAAATGATTGGTCAACAGCAAGTTTACAAACAACTCTAAATGGTGATTATTATAATGGAACATACGCAACAGGAGCGTTTAAGAATGATTCAACTAGAAATGCTATAGAAAGTGTTGTATGGAACTTAGGTGGAACTGCAAGTTACACTTCTTCAAGTAACGGTCTAGCTAGTCATTGGTATGGCTATGAAAGAGGAACAACAGTATATAGTGGAGGACCAACAACATGGACTGGGAAAATAGCTTTGATGTACCCAAGTGATTATGGCTATGCCACATCAGGAAACTCTACAACCGATAGAGCAACATGTTTATCAAAAGAACTTTATAAATGGAATAGTGCCAGTGACTGTTATAGCAATGATTATTTGCTTAATGATAGTTACTATCAGTGGACTTTGACGCCTGAAACGTCCCGCTCTTTCTTCGCCTTCGGTGTGGACGAGGACGGGTCTGTCAACGGCTACGGCGTGTACTATGGTGGCAGCAGTTCTGTTTGTCCGGCTGCTTATCTGAAGTCTAGCATCTCATTATCATGTGTAGGAGATGGTTCTTCAACTTCACCTTACCAATTATCAGTGAAATAATATTATCATGGATTTTTTAAGAGAAACCTTATAAATACGGGGGGTTCTCTTTTGTTATGTGCCGTGCATGGCATATATCTAGTTGGTGAAAGTCCAATACACGCGTAGGTATCAACGAAGTGTTAGGGAAGCACAAAGCATCATTCGTGAGGTTGGGGCCAAAGGAAGTGTAAAACAAAATCGAGGGCTAACGTACAGAAACTTACTATATATCTTAAGGATGCATAAACGGATAAGGTTGCAATACAAACTAAAGTCCAAAAGATACCCGTAACTTTATGTAGCAAAGTAAGTAGCTAATCGAAGAAAGATGTATGTCTTACCACGGGAGGTCTTGCAAACAGCTAAGGAGAACCCTATAAAGAAAGCTTGTCGAAAAAAGTTTATTGTAAGAAGTCAGCTGAGGTCGTAGTACTAAGAAATTAGGAAGGACCGAATAATTTGTAGTTTTTTTAACTACTAAAAATTGAAATAGATTATAGTCAAAATTAATAAATGGGTAAAAGTTAACGGATTTAACATATAAATCCCATAAAAGACGTTGGTCTATGAGCAAAATTAGAAAGGTGGAAACAAATATATACAAATTAAACCGCCGTATACTGAACGGTACGTATGGTGGTGTGAAATGGTGTCACATCAATGAATATTATATTTATTGAAAATTTACTCTATTCGATTGTTCTATCTTTATTTTTATGTTATTAAAGTTTAGTGGGAGTAGACTTTTTAAAAATTTAGGTATTCAAAAAAACAATATTTTGTGATACTATTTAATAGTATGGTATGACAATATATGTTATATAAGAGAAAGTGAGGAAAAGTTTATGAAAGATAAGAAAATAATAATTTTATCAATTGTTGGGGTTTTGTTGTTAATAAGTATAGCTATAGCTAGTTCTTATGCTTATTTTACAGCAAATGTTACTGGTAATAAGGATACAAATAATGTGGTTATTACAAATGGTGTTATGTCTTTAGAGTACAAAGATGGAGACGAAATAACATTAGATAATGCTGTACCAGGTAACTCTGTTACTAAAACTTTTACTGTAAAGAATACAGGAAATGTTGCTACTAATTATACTATTTATTTTAGTGAGCTATCTAATAAGTTTGTAGATAAAACTGATTTAGTATATACTTTAACAAGCAGTGATGGTGGTAAGAATGTAGCACAAACACAAGTACCTAGTACAAACGAGGCTATGGTAAGTAATTATGCTATTGAAGCAGGTAAGACACATACTTATACTCTAACTATCACGTTCTTAGATAAAGATGAAAATCAAGATGATAATCAAGGTGTATCTTTTAGTACTAAGGTATCTATTAATGAAACTAAAGAGTATGTTCCAACATTTGCTGAAAGAATAGCAGAGTTGTCTGCGACAGATATAACTAATTTTGCTACTGATGATCCTGATAATAATATAAGATACATTGGCGCAAATCCAAATAACTATGTCTATTTCAATTGCAGTGATTATAATAATCAATCAGATAGTACATGTGAGAAATGGCGTATCATTGGTGTATTTAAAAATATGACTAAGAAAGATGGCTCACAAGCAGACTTAGTTAAAATTATTAGAGATGATAGTTTGGGAGAAATTGACTGGGATAGTAACTATGTAAATGATTGGTCAAAAGCAAGTTTACAAACAACATTAAATGGTGACTATTATAACGGAACATATAAAACAGGAGCATTTAAGAATGACTCAACTAGAAATGCTATCGAAAGTGTAGTATGGAACTTAGGCGGTACTGCTGATTATAAAGCTTCAAGTAATGGTCTAGCTAGTCATTGGTATGGTTATGAAAGAGGAACAACAGTATATACTGATAGACCTACGACATGGACTGGAAAAATAGGTTTAATGTACCCAAGTGATTATGGTTATGCCACAGCTGGAGGGTCAACAACCAACCGATCAGCATGTTTAGCAAAAGAATTATATGACTGGGATGGATCAGATGTAAGTGATTGCAAAAATAATGATTATTTATTTAAATCAAGTTACCGTCAGTGGACTTTAGCGCCTCGTTCGTCTAACTCCTACGGCGTCTTCTATGTGTTCTTCACCGGCTGTGTCGACGCCAGCGACTTCACGATCGTCACTATTGGGGTTCGTCCGGTTGCTTTTCTGAAATCTAATATCTCAATAACAGATGTAGGAATAGGGACATCTGAATCTCCGTATCAACTAAAAGTAGGGTAGTCGCCTAAGCGCCGCTGCCTCGGTAGTGTGAGGTCGGCGCCGCCACTTGACTTATAAACAATAAAAAATATATGACCTTGTCAAGTCTGGTGTGTAAATTTTTATATATTTTTTAAATTTTCAAAGAGCATAAGCTAACTCTACTAGCATGGTAGGTGTTAGCTTTTTTATATGTCTAAATATTTTGTTATAAATTGTAAAATAGAAAGTCATAAATATTTCAAAGTTAAAAAGTCATAACTTTGAGTGTTTATGGCTATTTTGGATCTCATAAAAACAAAAGTTAAAAATAGAAAAATAATGCTAAAAAAGTGTCAAATTTGTGTCAAATTTGGCACTTTTTAAAAGAAATTTGCAAAAAATGCGAAGAAAAAAAAGAAAATCAGCACTTTTCCGGTAATAAAGAGTAGTAGAGGGAGAGAAATTTTCCCTCTTAGAAAAATCGGAGGTTTTGATGAAAAAACTAGTAAAAATTTTAACTTTTGTTTTAGTACTTTTTATGACAACAAAAAAAGTATATGCGGCTGAGAAAATCGTCCAAGGGGACTATATCCCGGCTTATGTTAATAAGAGCAAAGCGGGTACTACAAGGTACATGCAAATGGGGTTCTTAAAACTTGGTAGTAGTGGGTCTTATGTCTACTGTTTAGAACCCTTTAAAGAATTAAACTTTAATGCAAAGTATAATCGTTTTATTTCTTCACCAGCCATAAGGGCCGGTGTAAGTGAAGAAGCCTGGAAAAAAATAGAAAGCTATGGGTATTATGGATACATGTATAAAGGGCATACAGACCCAATATGGTATGCGGCTGCTCAAGTATTAATATGGAGAACAGTTGATCCTGATGCCGATATTTATTTTACCAGTACCTTGAATGGTAATAAGACTAATAAGTATGATAGTTACTTAGAAGAAATAGAAAGACTATCTAAGGATGGACTTAAAGAAGCAAGTTTTAATAATAAGACTATTAAGTTAAATCTAAATGAAGAGTATTCTTTTGATAGAGAAGATTTTATGCCTAATAGTAATGCTCATCTAACTATTATGGGTAATATGATAAAGATAGACACTAGTAAGAAGTTTAGTAGTAAATACGAATTTAGGAAAATAAGTAATAATGCTAATGAACTATATTTAGCAAATAATAGTCAGAAAACTTTTAAGAGTAATAGTATTTATTCCCATGTACAGACATTGAATATTGAAGTAACTGGGGGAAACATTAGACTTAAATTTAGTAAGGATTTAAAGTATTATAGTAATTGTAGTTCTAGTACAAAGAATACCTATGGGTTATATAAAGAGACTGGAGAATTATTAGAGAAAATTAATGCTGATAATTTAACATTTATTTCTAAAGACTTAGGATATGGAAAATACTATATTAAACAAATATCACATGCTTGTAATATTAAAGAAGATAATACTAAGTATGAAGTAGAAATAAATGATAATAATGAATATCCAATAGCAAATATAACCTTAAAAGAAGCTAGTAAAGAGATTATTATTAATAAAAGTTATGGAGAGTTAGATAGTTATAAACCAGAAGAGAATGCTAAATTTATTTTAAGTGATGATAATACTTCTTTTGAGCTTATTACAAATATCAATGGACAAGCTAAGATTACTATGGGTATAGGTAAATATAAATTAAGTCAAGTATCAGGGTTAAAGAACTATACTTTAGTAGAAGATAGAACTATTGATTTAAGTAAGATTAGGGAAGATACATTAATACTTGATCTAAAAAATAAGGCTATTAGAAAGAATATTAAAGTAAATTTAAAAGATGATTTAGGTAATACTTTAAGTAATACCAAAGTATGTCTTTATAATAGTGATAATGAAGAAGTAGCATGTAAGATATCTAATTCTAAGGGAAATATAACATTTAAAGATATGCTTTTAGGTGATTATACAGTTATTTCTTCTAATAAAGATGGTTATAGGATAGAAAGTAATAGTTTTAATGTTACATTAGAAGATAATGATTTAACCTTGGTAATTAATTATATAAAAAATAAAGAATTAGATATTAAGGAAGATGATAAGAGTTCTAAGGAAGAGATAGATATCAAAGAACCTGAAGAAGATACTAAAAACAATGAAAAAGAGATATATGTACCTGATACCATGAGTTTTGATTACCAGTACTTAATATATCCTGTAATTAGTATATTATTTATTATTATTAAACATGATATTTAAGATAATTATTCTTCTAAGTTTGATATTTAGTATTAACTATGAAGGTATACCTTCTAAAAAAGAAGTAGTTACAATAAATCAAAGTATTAAGATAGAAAGTGATAATAATTACTTAGCTATCCCTAAAATAGGGTTTTACTATCGTTTCTATGACTTAGATAGTAAATATAATAGTCTTAACTATGGTCTTGAAATATACTATCAAGACCCAGTAGTAATTTTAGGCCATAGTGGGACTGGTTCATTAGCATTATTTAATGACTTAGATAACTTAGAAGTAAATGATAAAATAATTTATAATAATCAAAAATATCAAGTTACAAAAAAATACTTGAAATTTAAAAGCAAACCACTTACCTTGGAAAATGACTTAATTTTGGTTACTTGTAGCAAAAAATATTCTGACCGCCAAATCGTCATAACGGCAAAAATTAGTTAAAATTTTACACAAAAAATGCAAAAAAGTGTCAAGTTTTGCATTTTTTTGCATTTTTTGTGAAAAAAAAAAAGAAAATCAGGGGTGTACCGGTAATATATATTATTAGAGGGATAATTTATGGCAAGGATTAGTAATGAAGAAATAAATGCAATACGTAGTAATAGTAATATCGTAGAAATCATTGGTAGTTATATTCCCGTAACCCAAAAGGGTAAAGATTATAAATGTGTTTGTCCATTTCATGATGACCATTCTCCTAGTATGAGTATTTCAGTGTCTAAACAAATTTATAAGTGCTTTGCTTGTGGAGCAGCAGGTAATGTATTTACTTTTGTCCAAAACTATGAAAATGTAAGTTTTATTGAAGCCGTTAAGATAGTAGCAGATAAGATAGGATTTCATACTAATAATACTTTTGAAACTGAAGTAGTATCCAAGTATCAAAAAGAATATGACTTATTTAAGTTAGTTAATAAGTACTATCAAAATAATTTAAATTCTCAAATTGGTTTGGAAGCAAAGAAGTATTTAAGTGAACGTGGATTAAATGAAGATATTATTAAAGACTTTGGGATTGGAGTATCAAAGGATGATTATAATGCTTTAACCACATTCTTACTGAAAAAAGATTATGATGTTAGTATGTTAGAGAATTTAGGATTAACTAATATTAGTAACAATACATACTATGATACTTTTGCAAAAAGAATTACATTCCCTTTATGTGACCATAAAGGAAATATAATTGGATACTCTTCAAGAATATATCGAGGAGAGACTGACCAAGCAAAGTATATTAATACCAAAGAAACATATCTATTTAAGAAAGGACAGAATTTATTTAATTACCATCGGGCTAAAGATATGGCTAAAAAGTCAGGCTATATTATAGTGGTTGAAGGTCAAATGGATGCGATAAGGGTTTATAGTACCGGCTTAAAAAATGTTGTAGCGTTAATGGGAACGGCTATGACGAAAGAACAAATTGAACTCTTAAAGAATTTACGAGCAAAAGTAATCTTATGTTTAGATAATGATGAGGCGGGAGATAATGCCACCTTAAAAAATGGTGAGTTATTAATAGAAAATAATATTACAACTCAAGTAGTAAGATTAAGTGGTGCCAAAGACCCTGATGAATATATCTTAAAGTTTGGGGCTGAAAGTTATCAAAAAAATATCGAAGACCCAACCGATTACTTAGACTATAAAATTAAAAAATTAAAAGAAAATGTTAATACATTAAATACTGAAGAATTATCGGGGTATATTAATAATGTCTTACATGAATTAAGTAATTCAAAAGATAAAATATTAGTCGAAGTAACCTTAGGAAAACTAAGTAAAGAATATAATTTAGATATTGAAGTTTTAAGAGAACAACTAAAAAGTCTTAAGCCAATGGACGAATTAGCGAAAGAAATATTCCAAAAACAGTCAAAAATACAGGAAAAAAGAACAAATTTTGATAAATTTTGCGAAAAAGTCTTGTATTATATGATGAATGATTTAAAATATATAAAGATTTATCAGTATCAACTGGGATTTTTTGAAAACAAGGTATATAGAACAATTGCAAATGAGATAGTGTATTATGCAGGAAAACATGGTAATATAAATGTTGCGGATTTTATTAGTTATATTGAAGCTAATGAGGAAGTAAGCGCGGATGCAATAAGAATTGCTAGTACGGAAGAAGATTTAAGTGAAGAATCATTGCAAGGTTATATTAAAGCAATAAATAAAAAGACCAAAGAAGATCAAATCAACAAATTAAGGATAGAATTAAAACAAGAACTAGATAAAGCTAAAAAATTAGATATTGCTAAAAGAATAACAGAAATTAAAAAAGGAAGTGTGTGAGATGGAAGAAATTAAAAGTTTAAAGGATAGAGAAAAGGAATTATTAGAATTAGGTAAGAAACAAGGATATATTACTTATGAGGTTTTAGCGGAGCATTTAAAGGGGTTAGATATTGATGCTGATTCATTAGATGAATTATATAATTTATTAATTGAGAATCATATTGATATTGTTGCAGATGATAATGAGACTAGTGGGGGAGCTAAGGCTAAGGAAGAAGCTGTTGTTTTAAGTGATGAAGAGTTAACAAAGGATGTTAATATTAATGATCCTGTTCGTATGTACTTAAAAGAAATAGGTAAGATTCCGCTATTATCATCTGATGAAGAAATGAAGTACTCAATTGCGGCAGCCTCAGGGGATGAAGATGCCAAAAGAATACTTGCGGAATCTAACCTTCGTTTAGTTGTTTCGATTGCTAAAAGATATGTTGGGCGTGGATTACTTTTCTTAGACTTAATTCAAGAGGGTAATATTGGTTTAATGAAAGCTGTTGAAAAATTTGACTATGATAAGGGATTTAAATTTTCAACTTATGCTACATGGTGGATTAGACAAGCTATTACTCGTGCCCTAGCTGACCAAGCAAGAACTATTCGTGTCCCAGTTCATATGGTTGAAACCATAAATAAAATGGCGCGTGTTCAAAGACAATTAACTTTGGAATTAAATAGAGAACCAAGTGAAGAAGAAATTGCTAAGAAAATGGGTATTGGCGTTGATAAAGTACGTGAAGTTATGAAGATAAGTCAAGATCCTGTATCATTAGAAACTCCAATTGGAGAAGAAGATGATTCGCATTTAGGAGATTTCATTAAAGATGAACGTAGTATGTCGCCAGAAGAATATGCCACAAATGAAATTTTAAAAGAAGAAATTAAAAGTGTTTTATTAACATTACAAGAAAGAGAGCAAGAAGTTTTAGAATTAAGATTTGGACTTGTTGATGGAACTAGTCATACCTTAGAAGAAGTAGGTAAAAAGTTTAACGTTACGCGTGAACGTATTAGACAAATTGAAGCCAAAGCTTTAAGAAAATTAAGACATCCATCCCGTGCTAAAAAGTTAAAAGACTTCTTACAAGACTAATGCTAAGTAAGAGACTTAAGGCTGTAGCATCCTTTGTACCTAAAGGAGCTCAGGCCATTGATATTGGATGTGACCATGGATACCTAGGAATATATCTTGTTAAAGAAAGTTTAGTAAAAAGTATTATTCTTACTGATATTAAAGAAAGTGCTTTAAATCAAGCTAAAAAAAATATTCTTAAAGCTAAATTAGATATTAAAACTATTTTAACTAATGGGTTAGAGAATGTTAATACAAATGATTTAGATACCATAATTATAAGTGGTATGGGAACTAAGACCATTATTGATATATTAAATACGGGATGTTTAGAAAGAATAGAAAACTTAGTTCTAAGTTCGAATAATAACTTGTACGAATTAAGAGATTATGTAGAAAGTATGGGTTTTTACTTACAAGATGAGGTAACAGTATTAGAGCATGGTATATATAATGTCATAACTTACTTTAATAGAACACCACGTAAATGGCCCTTGAGGGTTATGAAATATGGTATTGCTAAACCCGATAAAAAAGAATATTATGAGTATTTAATTCAAACTAATAAAGATATTTATCAAAAAATACCGAAAAAAAATATTCGTAAACGTTTAGAGCTAATTAAAGAAAAACATGATTTAAAAAGATTATTGAAAGAATGTTGGTAGACCATTTGCTACTAACTCTTTTTTTTCGGGGAGAGTGTTTGTTACTACGGGGGTTGTACTTTTAACGCTGTTACTTGGACTTGGAGTAGTATCCTTATCGTCACTACTATTAAACTCCTTAAAAACCGAAAGAATTGAAGAAGCATTGCTAATTATAGGTTTAACTTGTTGATACAAGGGAATAACCTGATTAGCAATATTTAAAGTTTTTGATATACCACTGATTACTTTAGTTAAACTAAGATTATTAGTGATACCACCTAAATTACTTCCATACATAAATAACCACCTATATTATTATATGAAAAAAATACGTAAAAAGATTTAACAAAAATAATAATTATGATATAATCTAGATAATAGAGGAGGACCTAATGAATCACGATATATTACCAACAATTAATAATATTCCCGAACAAGTAGTTGAACCTCCTAAGAAAGTTAAAGAGAAGAAAGAAAAGAAACCACGTGAACCGTTTGATCCGCATAGTAATATTATAACTGATACTTTTTATTGTGTTTATGTAGGTATTTTTGAGCTTTTAGCTAGTTTTATTCAAATAATTGTTATGGGTATTAATGGGATAGTTTATTGTTATAAAGCATTATTTCCTAGTTTAGCTAATCCTAAAGTTGACGATTCAACCGCGAAGAAAGATGCTTTTTCTAAAAAAAGTTTTGATGATAATGATAAAGTTTTAAAACCAAAGAAGAAGAGTTTCTTTGAAATGGATTTAAATGAAATGTCTAGGGAGATAAAAATTGCTTTAGGTATTTATCAAAAAGAGTTAGAACGTTTAGAAGAGACAAGAAGAAAATTACAAATTGAATTAGCTAGTCCTGATGCTGCTAAAGCAACAAAACCTAAAGTATATCTCTTTAAAGTAAAAGACCAAAATGGTAAGTTCATTAATGGTAAGTTTACGGGATTTTCAAAAATGGATGTTAACTCCTTCCTTTTAAATGAAGGATATGAAGTATATAGTATTGAAAATAATAAATGGATTGACTTTATTTTTGGGGAGTCAGCTATGTTACCTAGTAGGTGGAAGAATAAAGATTTAATATTCTGGCTAACGCAGTTATCTACTTATATTAAATCAGGTATTCCCTTAACTGATTCAATTAAGATTTTAATGAATCAAATGGGTAGTAAATCTAAAAAACAAACTATGCAAGCAGTAGCGTATGAATTAACCTTAGGTAATAGTTTTTCTAATGCGTTAGAGAAGCAATCGGGAGTATTTCCTCCATTATTAATTAATATGTTAAAAGCAGCGGAAGCAACGGGAGATTTAGAAGCAACATTGGATGATATGGCTTCCTACTATACGGAAATAGATTCTACTAATAAACAAATGGTAAGTGCGTTAACATACCCAATAATTGTATCTATATTTGCCATTGGCGTAGTTGTTTTCATTATTTTATATGTTGTACCACAATTTACGAAGATATATGAAAGTAATGGTATGAAATTAACGGGGTTAACGAAGTTTATTATTGATTTAAGTAATTTCTTAACGAAGAACTATTCCGTAATGTTACTAGGAATTATTGCTGTTGTTGGTACATTTATATATTGTTATAAGAAGATAAAAGCATTTAGAAGAACAGTTCAAGTAATACTTATGAAGACTCCAGTAATTAAAGATATAATAATATATAATGAGATTACGGTATTTACAAAGACTTTTGCATCGTTATTAAAGAATAATGTCTTTATTACTGAGAGTATTGATATTTTAAGTAAGATAACTAATAATGAAATTTATAAAGAAATTATGGCGACAACTATTGATAATATAGCTAGAGGTGATAAAATAAGTACAGCTTTTAAAGATCATTGGGCAGTACCAAGTGTTGCTTATTATATGATTGTAACTGGTGAATCAACTGGTGAACTTGCTCAAATGCTTGATAAAGTAAGTCAATATTATCAAGAACAACATAGAGCAATAGTAAGTAATTTAAAAGCGTTGATTGAACCTATTTTAATTGCGGGATTAGCAATAGTTGTAGGAGGTATAATATTAGCAGTTATTGTGCCTATGTTTGATATGTATGGGGAGCTTGCAGGATGATAATAATAGTATATATGTTTATAATAGGAGCCGTTTTAGGCTCTTTCTATATGGTAGTAGGAGATAGATTACCTAATAATGAATCAATAGTAGTACCAAGAAGTCATTGTTCTAAATGTAATCATATTCTTAGTTGGTATGAATTAATACCTATAGTATCTTATATTATACAAAGAGGTAAATGTAAGAATTGTCATACTAAGTTATCAATAAGTTATATGTTAATAGAAATATTATCTGGTACTTCGTTTGCATTATCTTATTATTTATATGGCTTTAACTATGAATTTTTTATGAGTATTATTATTAGTTCTTTATTAATTATTATTTATGTAAGTGATTTTAAGTACTTAATTATTAATGATGAACCTTTAATTATAGCAATTACTTTAAGTATTATTACTAATTTTGTATTCTTAGGGACTATAAAGGGATTATATTTAATTATATCAGGGTTAGTAATGTTTATCTTTATGTACTTAGTTAAGTTATTTGGAGATAAAGCTTTTAAAAGAGAGTCTTTAGGTGGGGGAGATATAAAGTTAGCTTTCTTTATTGGGTGTACTCTAGGTTTAAGATTAGCGTTTGTATCTTTAATTATTGCTTCTTTCTTGGCTTTGCCTTACGCTAGTTATTATGTTGTTAAGAAACAAGAAAGAGAGATACCTTTTGGACCTTTTCTAATTACGGGGGTTTTAATTACATTTATGTTATCTAATCAAATAAGGTTTGTTTTAGAGTTAATTATGTTGGCAGCTTAAGGGCTGTCTTTTTTTGAAAAATACTAAATAATTGCTTGATTAATTTACTAAGAGTTGATATAATTTGACTAGTTTGCAAATAGAAGACCATATGGTTTTAAATTTATTAATAAAATACAAGGAGAATATATGAACGAAATAAGTAAATATAATGAAATAATTTTTGAAGATATTAAACATATAGATGAATATGGAAATGAATATTGGTATGCAAGGGAACTTTCCAAAGTTTTAGAATATAAAGACTGGAGAAATTTCTTAAAGGTATTAAATAAAGCAAAAGAAGCTTGTGAAAATTCTGGAATAGTTGTTAATGATAATTTTGTTCAAGTTGATAAAACAATTGAAATAGGAAATAAAGTTAAGAGAAACATAATAGATTATGAATTATCTAGATATGCTTGTTATTTAATAATACAAAATGCTGACTCTAATAAAGAAAGGGTATCATTATGTAAAACTTACTTTGCCATTCAAACAAGAAAGCGGGAATTATATTCTTTAAATCAAACTGCTAAAAATTGTGGTGTTAAAAATTTCGATAAGTTTCATAATGCTGGGTATAAAGGCTTATATAATGGTGAAACGGTCAATGATATTGCTAAAAGAAAAAAATTAAGATATCGTGAAGATATTCTAGATAATATGGGAAGTGAAGAATTAGCTGCTAATCTTTTTAGAATTACGCAAATAGAGTCAAAGCTTAAAAAAGATAATATTTATGGTGAAGAAGAAGCAAATCAAACCCACTACAATATTGGAAAAAATATTAGAGAAGTTATTGCGAAGAATGGTGGAATAATGCCAGAAAAGTTGCCAACACCTGAAATATAATAAGAATGAAGATATGTATAGTAATCAATTAAATGAAATAGCATATTATCAAATGAAAGAAGAGCTAAAAGATGTTTAGTAAATACTAAGAGCTTAAAGAACTAAACATAGTGATTTTTGAATAAATTCTACTTACATAACAAATATTGAGTGAAAGGATGTGATAAGTAATGAATCAAGAAAAACTAGAAACAATTGTGGAATTATTTGAAGGTAAAGAAATTAGAAGTATTTGGGATACCGAAAAAGAAGATTATTACTTTAGTGTTGTCGATGTTGTAAATGCTTTGGCAAACCCAAAAGATGCTAGAAAATACTGGTCAGTATTGAAATCAAGACTAAAAAA
>ULWY01082002.1_pt1 | contig 13433 bp, 8 predicted proteins | sample 1960761 | NCBI WGS metagenome assembly ULWY01 (sample SAMEA4835824, study PRJEB28245) | human gut metagenome | biome: gut microbiome; material: fecal sample | place: Denmark | collected 2008
TTCCTCCGGAATCATTGCAAGAAGAAGCGTGATGCGGTTGAATTCACTTTCAAAGTCATCGCTGCTGTCCATGGTTTCCGACGGAAATTCCGATTCCCGCACACTGCCCAAAGGTATGGACAGAAACGAGCGTGAACTTCTGGCGTGGTCAACGCAAGCATTGTAAACAGAGCGGAACAGATACCTGCGCACTGCATCTGCATCGGCTCTTAAGTCGTCATTGAAGCAAACCCTCGAATATACGTTCTGGATGATGTCCTCAGCATCATCCAGATTACCAATGTGGTAACAAGCATATCTGAGAAGATTTGCCCTTTCGCTCTCCATTATTCCAACTATTTCTTTTCTCATACAATCAATTGCTGTATTAACTGAATGGACGGTGCACCGTGCCTTTCTGCCATAAAATACGTACAAAAGCTCCAAAAGACGTAACAAGCACATCTTTTTTGTCAAAAAAAATCCCGTACCGCAGTATCTTGAGCACTGCGAGGGCTCGCGCACATTACTCCGGGCGCCTGCAGCCGCTGCTGCGAGCCCCCGCGGCAATACCGATAAGGGCCTGCGCAGAAATAGACGTCAAGCAAAGTTTCGGAATTACCCGAAAAAACATTATCTTAGCTGAGTTTTTCGACTAAATATATCAGAAAAAGACATAAAAGACTATATGGCTAAGGCAAAAGACGAATTGACGCCGATGATGAAGCAGTTCTACGACTTGAAGGCCAAGCATCCGGATGCGCTGATGCTCTTCAGGTGCGGCGACTTCTACGAGACTTACTGCGAGGATGCTGTCGCGGCGTCGGAAATTCTCGGCATAACGCTCACTAAACGCAGCGGAGGTGCTGGAAAGAAGGAAGATGCCACACAGATGGCAGGATTTCCGCACCATGCACTCGACACCTATCTGCCCAAACTCATCAGGGCGGGAAGGCGTGTGGCCATCTGCGACCAGCTTGAAGACCCAAAACTGACAAAGAAGCTGGTGAAGAGAGGCATCACGGAACTTGTCACACCGGGTGTTGCCATGAGCGATAACGTGCTCAACTACAAGGAAAACAACTTCCTGGCGGCCATACATTTCGGCAAATCGGCATGCGGAGTGGCATTTCTGGACATATCGACGGGAGAATTTCTCACAGCCGAGGGCACAACAGACTACATCGACAAACTTCTCGGCAATTTTGCCCCTAAGGAGGTGCTTTTCGAAAGAGGACGCAAACCTATGTTCGAGGGCAACTTCGGAAACAAATTCTTCACATTCGAGCTCGACGACTGGATTTTCACCGAGCAGTCGGCCAACTCGAAACTTTTGTCGCATTTCGAGACGAAGAATCTAAAGGGATTCGGCGTTGACCATCTGAAGAACGGAATCATTGCCGCAGGTGCCATTCTCTACTATCTGGAACAGACCCAGCACACGCAGATAAGCCATATACGTTCGATTTCACGCATAGAAGAGGGCAAATACGTCCGCATGGACAAATTCACTATCAGAAGCCTCGAACTGCTCGGTTCGATGAACGAAGGAGGGAAGAGCCTTCTGGAGGTGATGGACAAGACCATAAGTCCGATGGGAGGACGTATGCTGCGACGCTGGATGGTGTTTCCGCTGAAGGACGTCCGACCTATCGAAGAGAGGCTCAACGTTGTCGAATACTTCTTCCGCGAACCGGATTTCCGCAATACGGTAGAGGAACAGCTGCATCGCATAGGCGACCTGGAGCGAATCATTTCGAAAGTGGCAACAGGACGTGTCTCGCCACGCGAAATGGTACAGCTGAAGGTGGCTCTGCAGGCCATAAAACCGATAAAGGAAGCGTGTGAGGCTGCAGACAACGACAGCTTGAAGGCCATAGGCAGAAAACTGGATCTGTGCGAGGCTCTGCGCGACAGAATAGACAAGGAAATAAACAGCGATCCGCCTTTCCAGGTGAACAAGGGAGGTGTGATTGCAGACGGTGTGGACAGCGAACTCGACGAACTGCGAAAGATAGCCTATTCGGGCAAAGATTATCTTCTGCAGATACAGCAGCGCGAAATCGAAGCAACGGGCATACAGAGCCTTAAAATAGGCTTCAACAGCGTGTTCGGATACTACATGGAGGTGAGGAACACATTCAAGGAGAATGTTCCGCCTGACTGGATTAGAAAACAGACTCTCGTCAATGCCGAACGCTACATCACACAGGAGCTGAAGGAATATGAGGAAAAGATACTCGGAGCGGAGGAAAAAATCATATCGCTCGAAACAAGGCTTTTCAACGAACTTGTAATAAATGCGGCCGATTTCATCCCGGCCATACAGATAAATGCCAATCAGGTGGCAAGACTCGACTGTCTGCTCTCATTTGCCGAAACGGCAAGGGCAAACAAGTACATACGTCCGGTTATAGAGGACAGCGACGTGCTCGACATAAGACAGGGACGCCACCCTGTGATCGAACAGCAGATGCCGATTGGCGAAAGCTACGTGGCCAACGACATATATCTGGACACGCAGAAACAGCAGATTATAATCATCACCGGACCAAACATGGCCGGAAAATCGGCTCTCCTGCGTCAGACGGCACTAATTACGCTCATGGCTCAGATAGGCTGTTTCGTACCGGCAGAGAGTGCACGCATAGGGCTCGTCGACAAGATTTTCACCCGTGTAGGTGCGAGCGACAACATTTCAGTGGGCGAATCGACCTTCATGGTTGAAATGAACGAGGCGGCAAACATCCTCAACAACATATCTCCGCGCTCGCTGGTGCTGTTTGATGAGCTTGGACGAGGAACATCAACCTACGACGGTATATCCATCGCATGGGCCATCGTGGAATACATTCACGAAAACACACGAGGACGGGCACGCACGCTCTTCGCCACGCACTACCATGAGCTTAACGAGATGGAGAAATCTTTTCCGCGCATCAAGAACTTCAACGTATCGGTGAAGGAAGTCGACGGCAAGGTCATATTCATGCGTAAGCTCGTTCCTGGCGGTAGTGAACACTCATTCGGTATACATGTAGCCAAAATCGCCGGAATGGCTCCCAGCATCATTAAAAGGGCAAATCAGATACTGAAAGAACTGGAGAGCAACAACTCAGGCAACGGAGTGTCGCGCCCTACTGCCGAAATTGCAGAATCGAGAGAAGGAATGCAGCTCAGTTTCTTCCAGCTGGACGACCCTGTACTGTGCCAGATACGCGACGAGATTCTAAATCTCGACATAAACAACCTGACTCCGATGGAAGCTCTCAACAAGCTCAACGAGATAAAGAAAATCGTGGGAGGAAAATAAGTTTTAAGCTCAAGATTATATTGGCAAAATAAAAAAATGACCGGATCTGACGATGGATTGTGTCAGATCCGGTCATTTTTTTATTTCAACTCCGTCAATAATATTGCAGAGGCTAATCAATCTTTCTTACTGTCGGCAAAACGACGCAGCAACGGACTGCCAATCATGCAGTATATGCCGATGATGACGAACGGAATGCTGAGAATCTGTCCCATATCGAGAAGCATGCCCTGCTCGAAATCAACCTGCTCTTTCTTCAGGAACTCCACGAAGAAGCGGAATGTGAAGATTGTGGCAAGACAGAATCCGAAAAAGAATCCTGTGCCGACCTTTTCACGGTGCTTCATATAGATGACAGCTCCGATGATGAATATCACAAAATATGCAATGGCTTCATAGAGCTGTGCCGGATGGCGCGGAACAAGCATTCCGTCGACCATGGCATCGTACGTATGGAAAATGAAAGCCCAAGGCACATCTGTCGGCGTACCGATGATTTCGGAGTTCATGAGATTGCCCAGACGTATCATGCAGGCTGTCATAGGGGTTGCTATAGCTATGTTGTCGAGCACGCGCAGGAAGTTTATTCCTGTCTTGCGCACATAGAACACAAGAGCCACAAAAAGACCTATCGTACCGCCGTGGCTCGCCAGTCCCAAATAGCCTTCAAATTTCCATCCGTCGGGAAGCAGGCGTATAGGCAGAATCATCTCAATGAAATGTGTGAAACTCGTAAGATAGTAATCCGGTTCGTAGAACAGGCAGTGGCCCAGACGCGCTCCGATAAGTATGCCGATGAAGCAATAGAACAGAAGCGGATCGAACTTCTCATCTTCAATCTTCTGCTGCTTGTAGAGCTTCTGAACTATCAGATAGGCAAACAAAATGCCGACAAGCCAGCAGAGAGAATACCAGCGTACGGAATATCCGAAGATGTTGAAAGCCTCCAGTTTGGGAATCCAGTCGATGAATGCCGTTGTAACCATAACTGAAATAGTTTTGGAAAGTTGTGAGAAAACGCCGTTTTATACGTTGAATCGGAAGTGCATGATGTCGCCGTCCTGCACAACATAGTCTTTTCCTTCGATTCCGAGCTTTCCGGCTTCGCGTACGGCAGCTTCAGACCCATACTTGATATAATCCTCATACTTGATGACTTCTGCGCGTATGAAGCCTTTTTCGAAGTCTGTGTGAATAACTCCGGCACACTGTGGAGCCTTCCATCCCTTGCGGTATGTCCATGCCTTTACTTCCATCGGACCGGCTGTGATGAATGTTTCCAAATCGAGCATCTTGTATGCAGCCTTGATAAGACGGTTTACACCTGATTCTTCAAGACCGAGTTCGGCAAGGAACATCTGACGGTCTTCGTAGCTGTCGAGTTCGGCAATATCGGCTTCTGTACGTGCTGCAACAACAAGAATCTCCGCATTTTCGTCCTTTACAGCCTCACGTACCTGCTCAACATACTTGTTTCCGTTTACTGCACTTGCATCGTCTACATTGCACACGTAAAGAACAGGTTTTGTGGTCAGCAGGAACAGACTCTTCGAATATGCCTGCTCCTCCTTGCTGTCGAACTGTACCGTACGTGCAGACTTACCCTGCTCGAGAGCTTCCTTGTAGGCCGACAGAACGCCGTATTCCATCTTTGCATCCTTGTCGCCGCCTACTTCTGCAATCTTCTTGACCTTGGCCATGCGTGCCTCTACAGTTTCCAGGTCCTTGAGCTGAAGTTCAGCATCGATGATTTCCTTGTCGCGCACCGGATTGACAGTACCGTCGACATGAGTGACATTTTCATCGTCGAAACAGCGGAGCACGTGTATGATGGCATCTGTTTCGCGGATATTGCCCAAAAACTTGTTTCCGAGTCCCTCACCCTTGCTGGCACCTTTGACCAGTCCGGCGATATCGACAATCTCAACGGTTGTAGGCACGATGCGTCCTGGATGAACCAGCTCAGCAAGTTTGGTGAGTCTCTCATCCGGTACGGTTATCACGCCCACATTAGGTTCTATAGTACAGAAAGGGAAATTTGCCGCCTGCGCCTTAGCATTGGAAAGGCAGTTGAAAAGCGTCGACTTGCCTACATTAGGAAGTCCGACGATGCCACATTGTAAAGCCATAAATTTAAATATATCTTAATGTTTGATTATACCATGAAAATCTGATGTTCTGGAATGAAAAGCACGGGCTTTCATACCGAAAAAACATCAAGGTGCGCAAAGATACTAATTTTTTCAGCTATTTGATAAACAGACATTTCGTTTGAGCCTGCAGCTTCTGTCAAAAAAGCCCGAAGCTTATTTAAATTTGAAAAAAAACGCTAAACTCTTTTAATATAATGCAGTTTTTGTATATTTTTGCGTTATAAATATTTAAAGGGCGGAATGTGCCCATCAAACATTCAAAAAAGTGTTTAACAATGGCAAACTCCTCCCTATACTACTGCCAAGTCAAAACAAAAAATTTCAGATAATGAATATCGCATCAAATAAAGCCTTGCGCAAATCAGCACAAATAATAGTCAGCACAATCTGCCTTGTCGCAACACTGGCATGCGGAGAAGGCAACGGTGCGCATATACCTTCAATTGCATCAAGAGATACATTAAAGACTCCGCCATGCAGAAGAGAAGCTGTCAAATATACTACATCCGGAAACGACATTGCGGCAATTGAAATCACATCTGCAGGAAATTACATGGTAATTCCTACTATGGACAGCATTGCACTGCACAATGCCAGAAAACAGTTTTCGATAAACAAAGTGAACACTTTCTTAAGAAAGAAAACTGTCAACGGTGCTGAAAATGTAATATGCGGACGATTCACAAAAAGAGGCAAAGGTGCGTTTACACTCGAGAATTACGGAAGTCTGGAGCACCAAACCGGAAACAAGCTTAAATTAACGGCAGAGAAAGGAAAGAGCTATGAACTGGACTGCATCGCAAGCATAAAAAGAAATTCCCTGGACAAGCTTAATGCATCTGTATGCCGTACATGGGAGCTGACCGAAGTGGAAACGTTCATATATGACGAGGATGAAAAGGAACTGGATAATCATACCTTTTCCAGCGAAACTATGTCCAGAGACTACAGCAAGTATCTCATAATGACTGAATACGGAACGTTCGCCAGCATAGACAAAGACGGAAAGACCAACAGCATCGGCAAATGGAAATGGAGCGACCCGACCAACAAAATCTTCAGATACCGCTACAGAGGTGATGTAGGCAATTATGGTTACATACAGGTAGATTTTGACGGTACAACAATGTATTTGCAGGAAACATTCTCTGAATATGACATAAAGCACCTGCAAAAAATAAAATACGTCATCATTTCAAGATGCAAACCTGTTTACAGAAGCAATTTTAAGTAATAAATACTCTATGTAAATTAAACCAGATAGTCAACAATGGAAAAAGACGAAAACAGCAAAGAAGATAAGCATAAAAGCAAATCTCTGAGTACATGCATTTTATGGGGAGTTATCATAATAGGATTGCCGTTGGGAATTATCATGCATAACATTGGAGTTGGAATTCCATTGGGAGCACTGGCAGGAATGGTATACCATTCATTTCTGAGCAGTAATGACAAAGACAACAATACATCGAAATAGCAACTATAACCCAATATGGTGGAGCCAGAAACTCCACCATATTTTTTTGCCCTTATGCCATCAGTAATTATTTCGCTTACATAATTATTTCACCTGCATTATAAAAGTTCTTTATCTGTATTAAAATTCATACGTTTCTGTCTTAACTGCTACTCTATTGCATTGTTAGCACAGAATGCATTTATAGTTAACACAGTCCATAAATTCAGTTATAACCGAATACAAATAAAAGAGGGCACTCCATATATCATCCAAAGATGACACTCAAGCTTGTTTTTTATGCCTATATGAACATACATACTCCTAACGCAAGATATAGAAGCTTTGTCGTGATGCCCACTTCATATAGTTTGCAGTTTTCGCCACCTCGGCTTCATAACCACCAGCCGTTTCCTTAACAGTCTAAAAGATGACATCAATCATAGAAGTAAAGCGCAGACAGAATGCCTACAAGAAATAAACAAATGAAAAAATCGCTATATAGCCACTTCATCAGAAAGTTTAGCTATATAGCGATTTTCTATTGTAAACAGGATGTTTTGACACACCCTCTTCTTGTAAAAAAGTTGTTACTTGTGATTATTTACGAATGTAAAAATTTGATACACTCGATGGATCATCTTTATTTTACAATAATCTTGGAACTTTTGACGTTGCCATTTTTGCCGGTTACGGAGATGACATTCAGTCCTTGGCTGAGTTCGGACGAATTTATCTGCAACGTATTCTGTCCAGCAGGAACAGTGGTACGGTAAACCGTCCGACCACCTGCATCATGTACTGTTACTACTCTATTGTTGCTTTCATTGCCACTCAACTCAATGGTAAGTGTTTCGTTACGACCGACCAAAGAAGGATGCACGTTTGCTTTTACTGGTTCTCCTATCTGCTTGATACTGCTCGAGTTGGAATTGATGCTGTAATAATAATGATATACTCCATCATCTGAATCCACAACGGCTCTTAAGAAATTTTTTTCATTGATGGTAACAATTTCCAAATCTGACAAACGCATTCCATCATAAGTTATTGCCTGCAACACATCTCCGGTTTCTGAAACAATATTAAAACCTATTCGGTCTTGTTCATAGCTCTCACCAGAAGAATATATCGGGCTTATATATTCATAGTTTTCATCGTTGTTGAACAAAGTCTGGGTCACTGCTATGTAAAGGTCTCCATAGCTTAATCCCGTATTGTAGTTGAAGTAACGGATTTCCCAGTCTATTCCCGGATTGAAAGGAACATTAAAAGACTTTATGACATTAAGGTCATCATCATATACGTTTATTTTGTTGAATTCATCAGAAGAATCATCATTATCAGAAAAATCGCCGGAATATTCTATTGATACAATATGTGATTTTCCATCAGCAGAGAAATCTGCAGGAATGAAATAATCATCATCGTTCCCCAACTTCACTACATCATTTATAACTTGCGCTTGGATTCCTGCTGCAGCCGTAAACATGGCTAATGTAATCATTAAATTTTTCATTTCTTGACTATCGGTTTATTAAAAAGGCGTGCAACCATTCTTTTCGCTCGCCTTTGCTTATGGTTGACACCAAGTAATCTGTTATTCTACTAGCATAGAACAGCCCACACTTTATCAAGCGTGAACTTTCCCCCTGCATGCTCTCAAATGACGAATATTTGGCGATATTATAAGCAAAGAGAACAAGAGCTAAAAGCTCAATATTATCATTTGTTCATATCAAGTTTGGCTGAATGGAAACGCGCTTTCGGTTCGTAATTGCGCCACACATTTACTGTGCGACGATTTTTATTCTCAACCTGCGGAATGCCACTCTTCCGAGTGTCCAAATTCCTCTTGCGTTACTTTTGTTCCTTTTCTATTTCTTTACCTCCTTTTTAAAGCGTTATCACTTCCACTAAAATGTCTTATAAGATTTTATCACTATTTTTCATTATAAAGTTCCACAGGACCTATCAATCCTGAAGGAAGCAGAGGTTCGTCGGCATTCCACTGTTTACGCGCAGAGAAAACCTTACGGCCCGATGTGCGCGACGACGGATTGGAAAGCCATTCAGGCCATCTTGCCATAGTACCCCCACTGTCGTAACCAACGTCATCAGGAAGCTGTTCATCACCGATAAGCCTGTTCGGCCAAAGATTAACCACCTCAACAACAAGTTTATTCTCACCTGCAACAGCCTCGGAGCTTATATCAAAACGATATGGACTATGCCATGCCGTACCAAGCTGTTTGCCGTTAAGACTGGCACGGGCTATAACCTCTACCCTTCCAAGGTCAAGAATCAGCTCTGCACCATCCGTAAGCATATCCTGATCAATATTTATTGTCTTCGTATAGCACGCTGTACCGCTGAAATAACGTACATCCTTGTCAGAATGTTCGCTCCACGAGATAAGTTCAGGGAAAACCTGCACAGAGTCGGTGACCATGTATGATGGGAAAGATACTGTCCAGGAACCACCTACAGACTTAGTATTGAACTTTTGTCTGAGAATAGGAAGCATAGGCAATTGCTGCTCAGAAAGACCTTCTCCACGGAACACAACAAACCAGCTTCTCGAAGACGGCATAGGAAGATGTACAACTGTACGACCGTCAAATGTACTGTAATACTGCGCAGCATAACGATTTCCAGTTTCAGGATCCCAAACTTCGACTGGACGACCAGAAATACGGAAGATACATGATGCATCAGCAACAGTGTCGGACGATGTGTTTGCTACGAAATAGAAATCGTCTGAACCATACGACATGTGTATTGCCTCTATTCCAGCTGACGGCATACTGAAATCTGGTGCTATACCCATACGCTCAAGTGCCTGCTCGACAGTGATGCCAGTAAACACACGTCCGCGTCCGAAACGTCTTTCTTCAATCGGAGCTTCGGATTCTTTACCCCAAAGCTCATCGGCAATAGAAGAAAGCTTCTTTTCACGCTTCTTATAATCAGCAAGGCCAGGCACTGAAATAGGGCGTTTGCCGAGTATTGACGCTCCACGACGCACAAGATTGCGTATATGAGAAAGCATTTCTACAGACATTGTTTCTGTGTCAGGAAGCACAAGAAGCTTATAAGGAGCGCGTCCTTTGACCAGACAACCGCTTTCATCTGCATCAACCTGACGAAACGCCTGCTCACCTATAACATCATAATCATATCCCTTGAAAGCAGCACCAGCGAAACGCCTTCCCGGTTCTTCGGATTGAAGCAACAGTACATCGGCACAGAAAGTGCCCTGCTGAAGCAGATGCTGGCAACGCGTAATATATTCATGCCACGGCCCTGAGAAGTTCCACCACGTGTTCGTACGCTCATATTTCGTACCCCACATATTCATCTGAACTGCAGGACCCGGAACATCAAAACACTGGCTGGAATAACGGTGGAAAACAAGACGATTGATACCTCCGCAGAAAGCTTTATCAACCAAAGGTTTCATTATCTCAGGATGCCACTGCCAACGTTCGGCGCCAGATGATGTCAAGGCCTCGGCTGCAACAATCTGCGTGCCGTTAAGATGTGTGGCCGAAGCCATAAGCTTGACAGTAGGGTCAAAATTAGGATGCCATCCTATAGGTATCCAGAATTCAGCCATAGGAATATCGACATACTGCATGGCATTCATATCGTTGGCCGGTGTGGTATAGCATTCATAAGAAAACTTAAGCCCTTCTTTGTTGGCCAGATCATGCATCTCCTTAACATAGTTTTCTACAAAAAGTTCACTGATGGTGAGACGTAGATCATACATAAAACGCTCTGTTTCCTGAAGAGATCCTATTATGCGTCCAGTCAACACAGGAAGCCATGGAAGTATATCATATCCCCTTTTCCGACGAAATATCTTTTCGAAGCCAGGGGTCCAGTTCTGCCCTCCTCCTTCCCAACTATCTATGTGTACGGTATTGAAAGATGGACTATCAGCACTCTCTTTCAATTTACGCACCATTTTGTCGAAATGAAAACGTGTTGCTTCACGGCTGAGCTTATCTGTTTCAGGACCAATAACCTTGTCTATGACCGGACCAATACAGCTTCCTGTCCACTGATGCCCGAAACGAATAATGGTCCACTTTCCTTCAGGAACATCCCATGTAATATTTCCATCGGCATTCATCATATCTGTAAGCACAACAATCTTATCTGCAGGAATAACAGCAGACAATGGTGCTGAGTCGGCAAGAGGTGCACTCTGAGTACCTCGATACATGAGATAACGTGGAAATCCAGGCCACTGCAATGCCTTGTAGGTCATAGGTGCACATGAATATCTTACAGGACCGGCATTTCCTGGATTCTGACAGCTTTTTAAAGGGAAATCATATATCGAATAGCGCATTGAAGGAATTGTATCTATGACAGGAATTGCCACTACAGCTATGTCACGATAATCATCGCCCGAAGCAGGACTCTTCAATTTTCCGCTCCATTTGTGCCCTCCTTCTACGTAAGTCTCAGAACTGACCACCCACTGCATAGCCATCTCAGGCGATATCCACGGGCCACCGCTTCCCCAATATCCGGCGCCATTGTTTGCACCGATTTCCATACCCAAAGAATCGGCCACATGGTTCAAAGAATGGAATATTGCATGCCAATTATCGTCGTTGTAGCATACAGGACCATCAGGACTGTCCTGGTCTACATCGAGAAGTATTGCACCGTTGATGCCAACAGAATGCATAGCTTCAAGATCCTTGCGTGTACCATCTTTGCTTACGTTTCCGTTTACCCACATCCAATATACCCAAGGCTGTGAGGACTGAGGTGGAGCACAAAACTGTTCATAGGGTATCTGTGCTGACATGTTACCGAAAGAAAGACTGAAAAGCAAAAATATGGTGAATCTACGTAAAAAAGAACGTGAATTGTTCATAGCAGAATAAAGATTAAAAAATAAATGTCGGAATTTAACAAGAAACATGTGCACATACACAGTCATAGAAAATACTGAAAATATGTGCACATGTTATTTAAAAATACTTATTCAACAGCAGAAACGGTCTACTACTCCACTTCCCATTCAAATACTCCTGTTGAGAAATCTTTCGGCTGAACGATTTCAAGACGGAGCGCTGAAGTGGTGACAGGTTCAAAGCTAACCATATTGCCTGTGCCCTTTGAAACTGGATAATCGGTAGTATTCTTTACAGGTTTCCAGTCTCCAGAAGCATCCTTGTAATAGATTTTCCAAGAATCAGGAATACGGCATCCACCCCATGGCTGGTCATCGAACCAGTAAACTGTTGAAGATTTGACCTCAATAGGTTTACTGAATTCATAGCATACCCATTCAGTAGAGTTCTTTTTAGGCCACCAGTGTACGTAAGGAATAGAGCGGTCGTCCGGACCAGCAGGTACAAGTCCATCGTTTACAGAACTGAGCGAAGCAGACTTCACAGAAGCAGTTACCTTGCTCTTTGAAGATACTGACGCAGGACGAGCAGGAGATGCTGCTTTTACATCATAAGGAAGCCATACCATCATGTTTCCTGCTCCACGATGAGCCCATGCATAATACGGAATCAGGTTGAGAGATACACTCTGTGTTGAAAGATTGCCGTCTTCGCTGAACGAAAGCACCTGTGCAGGAGCAGAAATAGACTTGATTCCGTCAAGCAATGTACCGTCAAGAGACTTGAGGTCTGAAACAACACTGAACTGCGGACGCTGATTGAGAAGCATCGTACGTATGTTGAAATCATTGTCAGGCCATTCAGCACAATAAACGATAGGGCCTCGCTCTACTGCCACCCTACCCTTGTCAGCCTCGACCTTATTGTTTGCACGGACCATACGAACATCCATATCAAAGCTTATTTCAACCTTATCTCCCTTCTTCCATTTGCGGTCTATGCAGAAATAACCTTTGTCGAGCTTGCTCTCAACTTCAGCCCCATTGACCTTGATCTTATATCCAGGTACAATTTTGTCAGAATAATAATAAAGGTCGCTAGGGACAGGTTTATTCTGAACCCAGCCTGGTATACGTATTTTGAGGCAAAAGCTCTTCTGGCGCGTTTTAACGACGTTTATGGCTATGTTTCCATCCCATGGATAAGAAGTTTCCTGCTGAAGTGTAACAATTTTGCCGTCAACCGGTATTTCAGCCGTGTTGGCCATGAACAGATTTACATAAAGATCACGGTCCTTCGACGCATACACATATCCAGGTACAGAAGGAATAAAACGGCTTAGATTTGAAGGACAGCATGCACATCCGAACCATGCCTGACGCTGATGCTGGCCCATACTCTCAAGCGGATTTGGATAGAAGAACTTGCCTCCGTCTATGCTTACTCCTGAAAGTACTCCATTGTAGAGGGTGCGCTCAAGCACATCATAATACTTGGATTCACCGTGAAGAAGGAACAAACGGTAGTTCATGTATACCTGAGCAATAGCCGCACACGTCTCACAATATGCAGACATATTAGGAAGTTCATAATTTGCACCAAAGGCTTCTCCCTGGCTGGTTGCTCCTACTCCACCCGTTATGTAATACTTC
>ULWY01038386.1_pt1 | contig 13255 bp, 16 predicted proteins | sample 1960761 | NCBI WGS metagenome assembly ULWY01 (sample SAMEA4835824, study PRJEB28245) | human gut metagenome | biome: gut microbiome; material: fecal sample | place: Denmark | collected 2008
GCCAATGTAAAGGACAATGTGTTCCATTACCGACTCCGCCTTGCTGCGGAACGGGCAACCATGGCAAGAACCTGTTTTCTGGACAGGGAACACAGAGTAAGATTTCAGAAGGCGCTTCACCGAGTGCGTGGAAACGATAAAAATCTCATCGCCCAACTGTTTATCCTTACCGCAACCGAAAGTCTGTGGGGCGCATCGGACGATGCCATAGGAAAGAGCAGTATCTCTTATCTTGACATTGACTTCCGTGCTTTTTCCGAAAACGACTATCTTTTCTACTGCATTGCTTATGACCTCGGAAACGGAACCTCGCATACGGACATAGAGGATTTGTCCAATGATGAAGTCGTGGACTTCGACCTATTCCGCGTGGTGTGTTCCGCGATTGCCATCTCTGTTTACGGTTATGATGCCATCCGTGTGTCTGAGCGATTCCGGAAGCATAAGCGCAGAAAGAGCAGAAAGGGCGGGTGGAAGCATGGCGAATGAACCGAACTATTCCTCCAATCCCTCAAAGGACGAGCCGAAGAAAGAAAAGGTTCGTGTAATTCCTCTGGAATACATTGACGAGTTTCCGGGGCATCCGTTCAAGGTGTTGGATGATGAAAGTATGCAGAAGCTGATGAACAGCATCGAGGAGATCGGGGTGCAATCGCCCATTGTCGCACGAATTAAAGAAGATCAGAGATACGAGATCATTTCCGGTCACAGGCGTGTTCACGCCTGTCGCAGGCTGGGGCTGAAGCTCATTCCGGCGATTGTGCGTGACCTTTCCCGTGATGAAGCAATCATTGCTATGGTGGACGCGAATCTGCAAAGGGAACATATACTGCCGAGTGAGAAAGCGGCGGCATATAAAATGAAGATGGATGCAATGAAAAGAAGGGCAGGCAGACCAAGCAAAGATAATCCCCGACCAGTGGTCGGAGATTTAGAAACTGCCGATATTGTGGGCAAGGAGCTTGATGATTCGGGGCGACAAGTACAACGCTACATTCGTTTAACAGAACTTGTCCCCGAACTGCTTGAAATGGTTGATCGGGAGAGCATTGCTTTCCGTCCTGCCGTGGAACTTTCGTATCTGTCGGAGGACGAACAGCGTAACCTTGTGGAAACCATCGACAGTGAAGAAGCAACACCGTCCCTATCGCAGGCGATTCGTATGAAAAAACTCAGTCAGGAGGGGAAGCTGGATATGGACAAGATATTCTCCATCATGACCGAAGAAAAGCCCAACCAGGCGGAGACAGTGAAATTCAAGTCGGACGAACTCTCGCGTTTCTTTCCGGAGCGCACTCCACCCGAACTGATTCGACAGACCATCCTCAAGCTGCTTGACGCGTGGCAGAAGTCAAAAGCGACGGAAAGAACGATCATACGCCGCAGCCGTGACGATGCGCGTTAAGACCTTACCCGAAAACAAACGGTAAGGTCTTTTTCTTTTCCCCTTCCTCACACTCTAACCCCTTATACGATCAGTTTACTGACAGGAGAGAGTATGAGAGTATAAGAGATTAAGTTATATATATTTCCAAAAAGGAGTTGGTGACAGATATGACTGTGTAAAGAACGCTCAAAATTCACTTCAAGGGAGGAACCATGTTCAAAAAAATCAAGGCGTGGATACGCCGAAAACAGACCGAGATAAAGGTGGTCACAACAAACAAACGCGGCGAATTTTACTTGGATAAGGTAATCGGCATGATTATTGCCGTAGTTCTCGGCGGCTTGCTGCTTGCCGGACTGTATGCCTTGTTCAACAATACGGTTCTGCCGGGACTGACGGATAAGATTCAGTCCATGTTCAGTTAAGACGGATTCGATCAGCGGAGGCGAGTCCGTTTTTCTTTTTCCGCACAAACCAAAAATTCAAAAACAAATTTCAAAAACGAAAGGGTAAAAAACCATGTTCAACAAAATCAAGAATTTCTTCAACCGCTCTAAGAAAGCCATCGACAACAAGTGCAACGAGATCTACTGCAAGGCGCAGACCGCCATTGCCAATGCCAAAGCCGAGTTCTATATCGACAAGACTGTTGGTATCATCATCTGCGTTGTGGTCGGCGTTCTGCTCATGGGTATCGTGTATGCCTTCATCAAGAACAACATCCAGACCCGCCTCGACACCGAGATCGGCAACCTCTGGGACTATGCCGGCTGATGCGGTCAGTCCTGTTTCCTGTAAGTAATCCAAACAAAATCATTTTTTCAAAAACGAAAGGGTAAAAACCATGTTCAACAAAATCAAAAATTTCTTCAATCGCTCTAAGAAAGCCATCGACAACAAGTGCAACGAGATTTACTGCAAGGCGCAGACCGCCGTTGCCAATGCCAAAGCCGAGTTCTATATCGACAAGACCGTCGGGATCATCATTGCCGTTGTGGTCGGTGTTCTGCTCATGGGTATCGTGTATGCGTTCATCAAGGGCAACATTCAGACCCGCCTCGACACCGAGATCGGCAACCTCTGGGATTACACCGCATAAGAAAAAATGGCTGAGGGAGAGTGATTGTTTCACTCTCCCCGCTTAACGGAAGGAGGATATGATGCCGAAAATGATTCGGATACTGTGCGAGGGGCTTGCAATCGTCCTGTTCACACTCATCTGTACGCGCTGTCTCTGCAAAAACATGAAGAAACGGGACTTTCGCTTTGTCCCGTGGCTTCCGTATGTGCTGACCGGGTGCGGCTCAGCGATGCTGTTCCTGCTCAGCGGACTGTCCCCGCGGACATTCTGCGGGATCGCATTTCTGTTTGTGCTTCTGTATGCGTCCGTGCAGGATCACTCTACTCATGAAGCGGACGATATACTGTCCGTTATGATGCTGATGCTGGCGGTGACAAACACCTCGGAAGCGACCGTTCTTTCACAGCTTCTCGGTGCCGCCATTGTATGCGGTGCGCAGATGCTCATCGCCCTGTGCGGAAAGAAACGCATGGGGATCGGCGGTGCAGACATCAAGCTGTCCACGGCTGCCGCACTACTGCTCGGATTTTACAAGGGGGTTATCGGCTTTATGCTCGGGCTCCTGATTGCCGTGGTTGCACAACTTATCATGACCCACAGGAAGAAAGAGCAGAGAACACAGCCCTTTGCACTCCTTCCGTATTTGTCGGTCGGTCTTTGGATCGGCTTTCTGATTTGAACGAAAAATGGAGGTCATTTATGAAAAGTAAAATGAGAATCACCGGCAACCGAACGGTGATAGGAATTATCTGTATTGTCCTCGCTCTCGGTATCACATTCGGGATTGCACCTCTTGTCAACCGCTTCACCGACCGAAAAGTGGAAGTGGTACAGGTAAAACAGAATGTGGAGCGAGGACACCTGATTACCGAGGACGATGTGGAACTTGTCAAGGTGGGAGCCTTGAACCTGTCTGACAGAACGGTGAAAAACAAAAAATATGTCGTCGGCAAGTACGCCGCGACCAACCTTTACGCCGGGCAGATCATGATTGCCGACCTTGTTGCGGAGAAAAGCAACAGCGCGGATAATGTGCTGTCCGCTCTCGACGGAAGCAAGGTCGCCATCTCGGTCAATATCGCGTCCTTTGCGCAGGGGCTGTCCAATAAGCTCCAAAACGGTGATATAGTCAGCGTCATTGTCTATGACAAGGAGACGAATCAGTCCCATGTGCCGCCCGAACTCCGGTATGTAAAGGTCATTACGACCACGACCGGCGATTCGGTGGACAGCGACCGGAAAACCGACGCAACACAGGCGATCACGGTTACACTGCTTGCCTCTCCCAATCAGGCAAAGCTGCTTGCCTACCTGAATACCACAACGACCTTGCATTTCTCTCTTGTATGCCGAGGGGATAAGACAGTTGCGGAGCAGTACCTGAAGGTGCAGGAAGATTATCTTGCGTCCCACTCGTCGGAAACCACTTCGCAGGAGGACACCAATGGGTAAGATCGTCGCAGTATGGGGGACACCGAATAGCGGAAAGACGGCTTTCACCATGAAGCTCGCCGGGCATTTGTATGAGATGGGGAGACGGAGACAGACCAAGGTCGTTGCCGTCCTCACCGATGTCATTGCCCCCTCCATGCCTGTTGTCTTTCCCTTATATCGCAGTGAGGACATTTACTCGCTCGGTGAGCTGCTTGCCAAGACCACGATTACGGCGGACGATATTTTTTCCTATACCACGCTTCTGCGCGGCAGGGAAAACTTCGGTGTTCTCGGTTATCGGGACAAGGAGAATGCCCACAGCCATCCGGCATATACAGGGGAAAAGGCGCTGTCCTTTCTCAATATCCTTGCCGCCAATACGGATTATGTGTTGGTCGATTGCATGAGTGAGCCGGAGGACAGTATTCTGACGCAGACCGCACTTGCAACTGCCGATAACAGCGTCAGATTGGTAACGCCCGACCTCAAATGCCTTTCCTATGTGCTGTCGCAGTCGGGACATTTCATGACACGCGGATATATGCCGCCGACGCAGATTACCGTCATGAACACCCCGAATCAGACCTTTGCCATGCCGGTTGCGGACGCAAGAAGCCATCTCGGAAAGATTGCGGTCACGCTCCCGTTCTCTGCGGCGCTTGCCGAACAGAGTCTGGAGGGCAGTATGAGTGAGGTGTTGAAAGATCGGCATTTTATGCAGGCGGTCGGGATGATTGCCGAGAAATTGAGGTGAGCGTATGCCGAAAATCGATTTAGCTTCCCTTGCGGGCATGGTGCAGCAGTATATTTCAAGAAAGTATGCGGCGGCACTCATTGACCGCACCAAGGTGGCGGAACTCAAAGCGTATATCGCGCAGTACCTCTATGATACCGGTTTTACGGTGGACGGCTATACCGAAAAGACGCTTGCAGAAAGACTGTATTCGGAAATGGCGGAGTATTCGGTATTGACGCACTATCTCGACGATCCCGATGTAGAAGAAATCAATGTGGGTGGGTGGGACGACATCGCCATTACACACCTCGACGGTCGGATCGAAAAGACCAAAGAGCATTTCTTTTCTCCGCAACACGCGGAGGATGTGGTCAAAAAGCTGCTTCAGCATTCGGGTATGATTATCGACAATGCGTCACCCTTGGCACAGGGACATCTGCCGAACAATACCCGTATTACGGCGGTGAAAAAGCCCGTGGTCGATGAAGAACGCGCGATTGCCGTCAGTATCCGTAAACTGTACCCGCAGAGAGTGGACAGGGACAATCTGATCCGCACAAACGCACTGACGGAGGAAATGCTCGGTTTCCTTGAAACCTGCATCCGATACGGCGTGTCCTTTGTCGTTGCGGGGCGTACAAGTTCGGGTAAAACCACACTGCTCAACGCCTTGCTTGCAGGGATTCCGGATAATAAGCGGATTTATACCATTGAATCGGGTGCAAGAGAACTGTCGCTTGTCAAGCGGAACGGAGCAGGGGAGGTTGTCAACAATGTGGTGCATACCATCTCTCGCCCGTCGGATAACGAGGCATATAACATCACGCAGGCACAACTGCTTATGGCGGCGCTCCGTTTCGACCCGGACATTATCTGTGTCGGAGAAATGCGCGACCGGGAAGCATACAGTGCCATTGAAGCCAGCTCTACCGACCATACGGTGGTGTCTACCGTTCACGGCGGGGGCGGGCGTTTTGCGCATCGCCGAATTGCTTCACTTGCCTATCAGAACTTTGAGAAGCAGTCGCTGCAACAGGCGGCGCTTGCTTTTCCGGTCGTTGTCTTTGCGCACAAGCTGGAGGATAACTCCCGTAAGGTGATGGATATTACCGAGTGCGTGGTCGGTGACGACGGAGAACTCATCTACCGCAAGCTGTGGCAGTACAGAATCTTCTGCAACGAGTATGAGAACGGGCGCTTCCGCGTGGAGGGAAAATTTGAGCGTGTCAACCCAATCTCCGACGCTCTCCGCTTAAAGCTCCTGCGCGGCGGTGTACCGCAGGAACTGCTGGGACAGTACACCGGAAAGGAGCAAACAGAATGACAGTCGTTTATATAATCAGTTTCCTGCTGATTGCCTTTGGCATTGTCCGCATCCTCGGACTGACGCCGGAGAGCATTGGCGCAGATGTTTCCGCTATCCTGGACAGGAAAAAGAGTCTCCGCGACAATGCAATGCGCGCGAGAGGCAAGAAAAGAACCAACAAAGTGGTGCTGTGGCTGGACAAGATCCGCCGCGCACTTTCCGATACGGGAAAGGAAAAATCCTTCGGCGCGGCGTGTGCCGTGGCATTGCTTCTGATGCTCCTCGGCTGCGTCGGTGCCATCGTTATCGGGAATCCGTTTCTGGCTCCCGTTCTGGCAATCGCACTTGCCATGATCCCGTTTCTCTATCTGCTTCGCACCGTGGAGCAGTACGAGGAGCAGGTGAAGTTAGAGCTGGAAACCGGGCTTTCCGCAATTACTTCTTCCTATGAGCGCACCATGAACTTCAAAAGCGCGGTGGAGGAGAACATCGACAATCTCAAACCGCCTGTCAAGGGATTGTTTCAGAGCTTTCTTGTGGAAATCTCGGTCATCAATCCCGATGTCAAAGCGGCAATCTGTCACCTGCGGGAACGGGTTAAGGATTCCGTTTGGGAGGAATGGTGTGATACCCTGATCTCGTGTCAGGACGATAGCCAACTGATCGGAACGCTCTATCCCGTGGTCGAAAAACTGACGGATATGCGTATCGTCAATGCCGAACTGAAGGTCATGATCTCGGAGAACAAAAGAGAATATTATATCATGGCGCTGATGGTCGTTGCAAACATCCCGCTTCTGTATTTCCTCAACAAAGAGTGGTACGGAGCGCTCATGTATACGACCTTCGGCAAGGTCACGCTGGCAATCTGCGGCGCGGTTATGCTCTTTACCTTTTTGAGGATGCAGAAATACTGCAAGCCGGTCGAGTACCGGAGATAAGGAGGGCGTATGATTGTTTTACAGATTATCATCGGCATGATTGCCGCAGTCGGCGTTGGGTTCCTTTTAGCAGACTTTATGAAGATTCCCTCACTGAAAGCCTCCAAAGCGGCAAACAGCGTCGGACGGAAGGGTAAGAAAAAGACGGGCGTCATCGAACTCTATCGACGGGACTTTGCTACCAAGCTGGCAGGGAAGCTGCATCTGAACGAGTTCAAACGCGCAAATCTTGTTATTGACCTGCGCACGGCGAATATGGAGATCACGCCGGAGCAGTATATGGCGGATGCCATTGTCAAGGCGCTCATGGTCGGAATTCTTGCGATTCCGGCATTTTTTATTTCCGTATTCTTCGGTTTTCTCATTCTCGGTATCGCGCTTTTTGTGTATTTCTCGGAATCCAAAAAGGTGACGCGGAAAATCAGGCAGAAACGAGCCAATATCGAGTACGAACTGCCGAGGTTGGTCGGACACATTGAAAAACTGCTCACGCACAGCCGTGACATAATCTATATTCTGGAGTCGTATATCCCGATAGCCCGTCCCGAACTCAAGGAAGAACTGTTCATTACGGTTGCCGAAATGCGAAGCAGCGGCAATATCCGCAATGCACTGAATTCACTTGACAAACGAATCGGTTCGGCTTGGCTGAGTGAAGTCGTGAGAGCATTGGAGACAGTGGAAAACTCTGCGGATACTACGTCACTCTGGATATCACTTTCGATGAAGTTCAAAGAGCTTCAGAGGCTTAATCTCAAAGCACAGGCGAACACTGTGCCGCGCAAGGTCAAGAAGCTGTCGATGGCGCTGATGATGTGCTTTTTGCTCATCTACATTGCGGTCATCGGGCAGGTGCTGATGAATTCTCTGGGCGGCATTATGTAAGGCGGTGATCGAATGAAAATGAAAAGGATTATGAAAAGCACCCGTGGCGAGGGCTATATTGACCTTGCCGTTGCGGTGCTTGTTCTTGTTTTTGTATTGGTCATCGCCATCTCTCTGTGGTCGGCAATCACCCTGAAGCAGGATATGCGGTATATGTGCGAGGAACTGATTGCCACAGCGACCTCTACGGGAAAAGTCGGGGAGGAAGTGGAGCAGCGATTTGCGGAACTCTGTGAGGAAACGGGCATCACGCCAACGGTCACTTGGAACACGACCTATTACAATGCGACAAAGAAGCAGGTGCAGCTCGGCGAGATCATCACCTGTACCCTGACGCATGAGATTACCTTGCAGGGCTTCGGAACCTTTACGCTTCCGTTCTCGGTCACAGTCACGCAGTCGGGACTGTAGCGTGTGTATTGGAAGTGAGGTGGAATAGGAAGATGCTCAGAAACAAAAATGGCTTTTCGTATATCCTGACCTGTGTTCTGGTGCTTGCGGTGGTGATGATGATCGCCGTGTCCGTGCAGTATTCACTCGTGTTCAGCCTTGTGAGAAGCGAGAAGGAAGCAAGCCGATTGGCGCTGGACAGCCTTGTGACCAAATATGCGGTGGAACAGTATGACGCACTCAAACAGGGAGAAGCGTATGCAAGTCATATCGACCGCACACAGCTTGTCCGCCGCGCCTACGGAACGCTTGGCTTTGCGGATGCCGGAATCACCGAAAAGACTGTTTCCAAGGGCGATGCGTCCTATATCGTCAGCCGCCCGGAGATTACAGCGGCGGACAGCGGGAGCATCGGTGTGACTGTCCGGTACACGATGACCGTACCGTTCCGCGCATTCGGCAGAGTTGTGGCGGAGATTCCGATTTCGGTGGAGATCAATGCTGTGCTTCACAAAAAGTATTAAAAGGAGAACCAACATGAAAAAGAAAAACAATGTTATGATGATCGCTGTCATTGCGATCACCCTGCTGATGATCGGTTGCGTCATCGTGATGGGGATTATCCGAAACAGCAACCGAAACAATCCGGATGTAAGGCCCCCGGAGCAGACAACGGATACAACACCTCCGGATCAGACAACACCGGAGATTTCGCCCATTACCGATGACGGAAAGGGAACGGAACCTGCCCCGAAGCCGGGAGATGTGAGTATTGATGTGGAACTGCCCGTCGATGGCAGTCGTGACGACAAGCCCGGCATTGACGATGATGTTGTTATTATCCCCGGTGTGAAAGGAGAAGATGAATGAAGAAAGTATCTATTAAGGTTCTGTCTTTGTTCCTTGTGGTCATGACGCTTGTCGGGGTTATTTCCGTCCCGGTTTCGGCGGCTTACAGCTATCCGATGGAATATACCATCACCTACAAAACCTCTGACGGCAAAGTGTTGGATACGAAAAGCGGAACGGTTGACGCTGCGGCTGAAACAAGAAATGCGCTGCGAATCACCTCGCCTTCTTTTGACGGATATGTTCTGAAAAACGACAGTGATGCAGTCGTCACGGGTTCCATGATCTCTTGGAACTTTCCCGCATCCAACTATGTCCGTCACGGCACGGGAAGCTACACCGTATATTACGAAAAAGCCTGCAAAATGGTCGTCCATTATGTGTACGGCGCATCACGCAGAACCGCAACGGCAGACAAAACGGCTTACGGAAAGCGCGGTTCAAGCTACACCATCTACTCTCCGACGATCAGCGGATATACGCCGTCAAAATCATCGGTTTCGGGCACTTTCTCATCGGAAAGCAGCTCCGCAACGGTGTATTACTACGAAATCACTTATACCATCTCATTCAATGCGAATGGCGGTTCGGGAGCGCCCGGAAGACAGACCAAGACCTACGGTGTAACGCTTACCCTGACAACCATACAGCCGACCCGCAGAAACTATCTGTTTTTGGGTTGGTCAAAAGACCGAAACGCCACCTTCACAAGTTACACAGCCGGCGGCAGTTACACGGATAACTCTGATGTAACGCTGTATGCAGTGTGGCGCTATGACCCCGAAACCTACACCATTCGATACGACGCCAACGGCGGTACAGGTGCTCCGGCAAGCCAAACAAAAACCTACGGAGTACCGCTGACGCTTTCTGCGGTCAAACCGACAAGAGCCGGATATGAATTTCTGGGTTGGTCAACCGATCCGATGACAATGCTCACAAATTATGCTCCCGGCGAGAGATATACAGATGAGGTAAGTATAACGCTATACGCCGTCTGGCGATATGTACCCAAAACTTACACTGTCAGCTATGACGCCAATGGCGGCGGAAATACTCCTGCAAGTCAGACCAAGACCGAGGATGTCACATTGACTCTGACTTCAACGATCCCCACGAGGTATGGTTACACTTTTAAGGGTTGGGCAACGAGCAGCTCTGCAACATCGGCAGACTATCAGGCGGGAGGCCGTTACACCGTCAATGAGAGCGTGACGCTCTATGCGGTGTGGGAAATCAACACTTATACCGTGTCCTTTGATGCCAATGGCGGCACGAATGCTCCCAATCCGCAGAAAAAGACACACGGGCAGAATCTCATTCTGACGGTTGCGATTCCTACGAGGGCTAACCATGTGTTCCTTGGTTGGGCGACCGACAGCACATCGAAGTCTGTTGGTTACGCTCCCGGCGCAACTTACACCGCAGAGGAAGATGTAACGCTTTACGCCGTATGGCAAGAACGCAACTACGACTTTTCTGTCAGCGATCTCACGGTGACACCGGACGAGATCGAGCAGTATGGCAAGGTCACGGTCAAGTTCCGAGTGGACAATTGGGACAGAAATCTGCCTTACGCGAATATCCCTGTTGAAGTGCTATTGAACGGCACGGTGATCTATTCGACTACGGTTAATTTCAGCGCATACGGTGTGCAAAATATCGTATTTACGCTGAATGTCGGCGCGAGCCTCGGCACGCAAACTTTGGTTGCCAGAATCAATTGGGCAAATCACGGAAGCGAAACGCGCACAGCAAACAACTCCACTTCGGCAACCTATAATGTGAAAAAGGTTGTTGAAACATCCACATCTGTTGTATCCGTAAACGGCGAATACACAGAGGGATCGCAGGTCATTTCGAGCTTCTATGTGAACAACGAAGGCTCGTCGGATGTTCTGCCCGAAGATAATGTGTCATTCGATTTCCTTGTTTACTATCTTGATGGCGGCAAGGTAAAAACAGTCTCTCAGCAGACTTGGGATAAGGTTGTAATCCCCGCGAACGGCAGAAACCTTGTCTATTTCAAATGGACTGTCCCGGCAGACAGTGCAGGAATGACTTTGTACTGTAAGGGTACGGTAAGCCATGCGAACGCAGACAAGGAACAGAACAGCGACAACAATACCACTGAATATGCGGTTGTGGCAACGGATTATGTGTCCTCTCAAACTCCGAATACTCGTTTTGAGAAAAATGCGCCTGCCGGATACTCGCCTAATGCGACGGCTCCTGTGGCAAAAGCGGGTTCCGCCACATGGAATATGTGGGTATACGAGGGCGGCAAGCTCATTCTGAAATCCTACGGCATTACGGTTGGTAACACAACTCCCACAGTAACACCCGGTTCGGGTTGTTTGACTGCGGAAAAGGTCGGCTCATCCTGGAAAATGAAATCCGGGTACGGCATTGCACTTTCGTGGAATCCTTCGTTGATTGCAAAGTCCGGCTATATCATGCCCGGTACAGATGCCTATACGGAAGCACAGAATGTGTATGCCGCTTTCCCTGAATTCGGGTATTCTGTTGCAAGCGAAAAGTACCGCACCCTTGAAAAAGTCGGCGGCGCTTATCAGTTTATTGCCAACCCCAATGCGGACAAGAATGAGCGTGTGCATTTCATTCCCGTGTATGTAGCCAACGGCAATTATACTGTGTCTGTCACCGCAACACAGATCTGGACTCCTGCCGGAATGCTCACGGCAATCCGTAACGCTAACACACTGACCATTGACGGTACGGTGTATGACGATTACTATCAGGGGAACAAGTGATGTATGGGATAGAAAAAGAAATGATCGAGGACTACGGCGTTGAGTCCTCGGTCTGGATCGGCGGAAAGCGCATTGTCCTCGGAATCAACGAAGAAAATACGGAAAAGCCGCGGTATATGTCCTGTATCGTCACGGATAACGGTTTGTTCGGACGGTATGAGGGCATCACCACCGACGATTATTTTGAAGCATTGAAGCACTTCGGGGATAATATCGGAGCTGAAAGCATCGTTTTGAGAAATGAGCAAAAAATCGACGGTTTGAAAGACACCGCGTGCCTTAACCCAAAAGACATGATCCCGATTGATTGGCATTACAGTATCAAAGAATGTACGGTCGCAGTCAAGCCGGAGGTGCTGAGCGAGGGGTGCCGGAATATCGGCAATCAGCTCTACTATATCGTCAGCGGGTTTGGCGCTGAAGCAAACAGCCGGGGGAGCGCCTGCTACGGATGAAACCTCTGCCGCAGAAAGTATGAGCGCATCGAGCGCTCCGAGGTAATGGGGATTGTGCCGGAATCACTTCTGCCGTATGTTGCTAAGCAAACGCTGGAGGACATTCATCACGGATTCCTGACAACGGATTTTGAAAAGAAAAGAGGGGAGGAGAGATAATGGCAACGATTCACGCAAAACATTTGTCAATTCTGCGAAGCCTTGTAGAAGCGGGATGTAAAGATGAAAAACAGATCGCGTCGCTGACCATTCGGGACGCGGTAAAGCTCCCCCGCAGTTGTCGGATTGAGCTTGCAAGTGTATTGGAATGTATGCAGGCGGTCAAAGAAAACAAGCTGCTTTCCTATCTTGTTGACAACACCGATGAAACGGCGGAGGACGGTCATGAGACTTGAGAAGATCGCAATCTGGCGGGAAACAGGACTGTTTACCGAACAGGCGGACGGAAGTCGCGGGTATCTCGGGTTGGCGCGCGGAGCATTTGCCGGAGATGAGATCAGCATTGACGCAGGGCAACTGCATATACCGGTGGAAGCGCAGTATGAGTATGAAACTCTGCTGTGCTTTTTGCGTTCTGCGGATGCGTCTTTCCTCTTGAAAAGCGCAGCGGCAATGACGGCGGTCTGCTCTGAGCGACTGCAATGCCATATTCCGTATGCCTTCGGTCGGGAATGCTTTGGCTTTCGTGTGCTTTCGGATCACTGCGCGTGGTATATTGCCTGTACCCCCTGGAACGCAATGAAACCGTTTGCGATCTATGCCTATGACCGCACGAAGCTGATGACAGCGCTCGCAAAGGAAGTCGGACTGCCCGAAGCCTGCCACGGCGTAACGCCATACAGCGGAGAACGGATGCGCATCCGTTACGGAGATAACCGCTTTGAGAGCTTTCCGCAATACGGACAAAACCGCGAGGGAAACAAACAATATGCCGCCGAACAAAACAAGACGCTCAAAGTGACGAAAGCGCAGCAGGCGGCAATGGAAGGCGGTGTGGTCTACGGCTGGGATACCCCA
>ULWY01002894.1_pt1 | contig 13178 bp, 11 predicted proteins | sample 1960761 | NCBI WGS metagenome assembly ULWY01 (sample SAMEA4835824, study PRJEB28245) | human gut metagenome | biome: gut microbiome; material: fecal sample | place: Denmark | collected 2008
TACCGATAAAGCGGGTGTGATCCGGCCGACCTTTTATAATCATTTTCAGGACAAATATGAATTGCTGGAATGGATCATCCGGACGGAAATTCTGGACCCGATCCTTCCCCTGTTTCAGGGCGGCTTCATCCGCGAAGGCTTTACACTTGCCTTTCAGAATGTCGAAAAGGATAAGGAATTCTATAAAAAGGCGTGTAAGATGGAAGGACAGAATTCCTTCCGTGACATCAGCGAACAATGTATTAAAGAATTACTCTGTCAGTTCATCAAGGAGCAGGTTGGGGAGAATGCCAAGCTTCACAACTGAATGCCGAGTGAATATCTGGCAGAATATTATGCACAGTCTATGAGTTATGTGCTGCAGCGATGGCTGGAATCCGACCTCGTACTTCCGGCCTCGGAAGTTGCAAAGCTTTATTATTATATTCTCAATAACTCTATGGAAGAGATACTCGCAAAGATGCGATAGCAATGAGCAGGGCAGTCATGGAACAAGTCCGTCCGGGGAATCAAACAGACAAGAGTCAGCTTGGTTCCCCGGACGGACTTGTTTCATGATGTCGGGCGAATGCCCGACAACGAGAAAACACGAAGTGATTTCGAGTCTGCCCGTGGCTGCATCACGCAGTGTATCACTGAATTGGGGAATCAAACAGACAAGGGTCAGCTTGGTTCCCCGGACAGCGGAAAATGACAACAAACATACCGCCTGAAAGATAAGCAGGAGATGTTAAGCGGTAAAACCCAGGTCAGATATAGAAAGCGCGCTAAATAAGTACCGCCTAGGTTATATGGGCGGAATGGAAAGCGGTAAAAAGGTTTCCGGACAGCGGAAAATAACAGTAAATCTACCACCTAGAAGATAAAAAGTAGATAGCAAGCGGTAAAAGGCTTCTGGGGCATCGAAAAATAATGACAAATATACCGCTTGGAAAGTGAAAAGGAGATATGGGGCCACCTCATTTATACAATTCCTCTCAAATGTATATTTTCCATAAACACACCTCCCACATCTGTCTGGTTTGTGTAAACGAACCACATCAAATTGTATAATTCTTACAAACAATTCTCCCAAATTGAATCTGCCACTCCTCCTTTTTCTTCTTTATGATACCCGATAGAAGATAGAAAGAAAAATTGTAACTGTGAAGATATCAGACAGCTACAGGAAATCAAGGAAATCCTTGAAAAGGAGGTTTTATGAAAAAGTTTGCGAAAGGAATTGTCAAATGCAGAGTGATGATTCTGATTCTTGCCGTAGCACTGCTGATTCCGTCAGCCATCGGCTATTTCAATACCAGAATCAATTACGATGTATTAACTTATCTGCCCAAAGACATTGAAACCATGGTTGGTCAGGATATTCTGCTGGATCAGTTCGGCGTGGGAAGCTTTTCCATGTATATTGCGGAAGGGATGGACGCCAGGGATGTCTCTGCTTTGAAAGCGAAAATCGAGCAGGTTGACCATGTGGACTCCGTGCTGTGGTATGACAGCTTTATGGATCTGAGCATTCCAATGGAAATGCTGCCGGATGAAATTTATGATGCGTTCAATAATGCATCCACGGACAGCACGATGATGTTTATTCTGTATGATACCGGAATGTCTGCGGATGAAACGATGGATGCGGTTGCCGAGATCCGGAAGCTCTCCAATGAACAGTGCTTCTTAAGCGGAATGTCCGCGATTGTTACCGATACGAGAGACCTGTCTAACAAAGAAACACCGATTTATGTCTGTATTGCGGTGATTCTTTCCACGATTGTTCTTTCCCTTACGATGGACAGTGCGCTGATTCCGTTATTTTTCCTTTTAAGTATTGGATTTTCCATTGTATATAATCTTGGAACCAATATTTTTATGGGGGAGATCTCTTATATTACACAGGCACTGACGGCAGTGTTGCAGCTGGGTGTTACGATGGACTATTCGATTTCCCTCTGGCACAGCTATCAGGAACAGCAGCAGACCCATCCCGATAAAAAGGAAGCCATGGCAGAAGCAATTGCCACAACCTTTACCTCTGTTATCGGAAGCTCGACCACAACAGTTGCAGGGTTCCTGGCACTTTGCTTTATGAGCTTTACCTTAGGATTGGATTTAGGACTTGTTATGGCAAAGGGTGTTATCTTCGGTGTGATCTGTTGTGTAACCGTATTGCCGTCCATGATTCTTATTTTTGATAAAGCGATTGAAAAGACCAGACATAAGCCATTTATGCCGAGCTTTGAAAAGACCTCTGCGTTTATGACAAAGCACTATGTCCTGTTTGCGATCCTGTTTGTCCTGATCTGGATTCCGGCGATCTGGGGTTATAACCACACCGGTGTTTACTACAATCTGGATTCCAGCCTTCCGGAGGATCTTGCCAGCGTACAGGCAAACAGCAGGCTTTCCGATGACTTTGATATGGGAGCAACCCATATGGTGCTGATGGATGTAAATCTTTTGGTGAAGGACAAAGCTGCAATGATGGATGAAATGGAGGATGTGAAGGGCGTCAAGGCAGTTCTGGGACTCGAAAAGATCGTAGATCCTTCGATTCCACAGGATTTCATTCCGCAGGAAATCCTGGATACGCTCGAAAGCGAGGAATACGAATTGGTACTGATCACTTCCGAGTATGCCGTTGCTTCCGACGAAGTAAATGTGCAGTGTGATACATTGAATCAGATTTTGAAAAAGTATGACGGCAAGGGCATGCTGATTGGTGAGGCACCGTGTACGAAGGATCTGATTGAGATTACGGATACGGATTTTAAGACTGTAAGTGCGGTTTCCATAGGAATTATTTTTGCGATTATTTTCTTTGTGTTCAAGTCAGTGAGCCTGCCAATTATCCTGGTTGGTGTCATTGAATTTGCAATTTACATCAATATGGGTCTTCCTTATTACACCCATACGACCTTACCGTTCATCGCATCTATTGTCATCGATACGATCCAGTTGGGATCCACCGTAGACTATGCGATCCTGATGACGACAAGATACAAGACGGAGAGAAGCTCCGGTAAGAGCAAACAGGAAGCGATTACAATTGCACACAGCTGCTCCATTCAGTCATTGTCAGTGCGTTGAGCTTTTTCGCCGCAACCTTTGGCGTCGGACTTTATTCGGATATTGATATGATCAGCTCCCTGTGTAACCTGATGGCAAGAGGCGCGATTATCAGTATGTTTACGGTGATCTTCATGCTGCCGTCCATGTTCATGATCTTTGATAAGCTGATCTGCCATACTAGCATCGGTTTTACGCCGGAGAGTGCAGCGAAGGAAAAGGCCCGCAAGGAAAGAAGACATCATGTTTCGAGAAAGCCGAAACTGAGCTAGGGCATCGCTTCTCATAAGTCAGATTTAAGAGAAAAGCAGATCTGACAGGGAAAAGGATAGTTATACGGAAACAGTATGTAAAGGAATATAGAGTCAAAAGAGTCGTTATGAGTCAGAAAGGAAATCAATATGAAAAATATGGAAATTAATAAAAAGCTTGGATTTAAAGTAGTTGCCGTTTTAACAAGTGCCTCCATGATCCTGGGAGGCCTTGCCGGATGTGGAAGGGAAGCTGTGCAGGATACCGATACAGCTGTGATTGAACAGAGTGCAGAAGCAGATGAAAATGATGATCTGCTTTCCAATGTAATGAACCAGGTGGCACACCGTTCTACTACCACAGGCATGGAACCGAGAAAAGACGAAGTCGTTTATGTCATGGCAGATGCACAGGGAAATACCCAGAAGATTATCGTCAGCGACTGCCTGAAGAACGCAAACGGAGAAAGCACCATCACCGATGCTTCCTCCTTAACGGACATCAAGAATGTCAAGGGAAATGAATCCTATACGGTAGATGCCGATGGAAATCTAGTCTGGAATGCAGACGGAAGCGACATTTATTATCAGGGAACGACCGATAAGGAGCTTCCGGTCGATGTGTCCATCAGCTATGAGCTGGAGGGAAAAGAAATTGCACCCGAAGATCTGGTTGGAAAGACCGGAAATGTTACGATCCGTTTCACTTATACCAATAATGAGAAAACAACCGTTGAAGTAAACGGCAAGGAGAAGGAAGTTTATGTTCCGTTTGCCATGATTTCCGGAGCTATCTTACCGGCAGAGCATTTCAGCGATATTGAAGTGACAAACGGCAAAGTAATTTCCGAAGGAGATAACAATATCGTTGTTGGTATGGCTTTCCCGGGACTTAAGGACAGCGTGAACATCGACAGCCTGAAAGAGAAAGCAGTGGATGAAGAAGCCAAAGAAAAGCTGGATGAAGTAGAAATTCCGGGAACCGTTGAGATTCATGCTTATGCAACCAGTTTTGAAATGAACCAGACGATGACGATGGCAATGTCCGATCTGTTATCCGATCTCAACATGGATGACACACTCGATATCGACACCAGCAGGATCACGGATTCCATGAATGAATTGAAGGATGCCACCCGGCAGTTAAAGGATGGTTCCACAGAGTTAAACGATGGCGCTGCCACCTTACAGGAGGGTGCACAGACCTTAGCCGATAAGTCCAGGGATCTTGATTCCGGCGCAGGAGAACTTAAAGATGGTGCACAGGCTTTGAATAATGGTGCACAGGCCTTGAATGATGGTGCAGAAAGCCTGAATTCTGGTGCTGGCGATCTGAAGGCAGGAATTGATCAGGTGGATAGTGGGGTATCAAGCCTTAAAGATGGTACTGCTTCTTTAGTGAACGGAGCCAGTGAGTTAAATAGTGGAGCAGGGCAGTTAAGAGATGGAATTAATCAGGCAGCAGCCGGAGTGGATCAATTGAAAGCTGGACTGGAAGCAGATGATGGATTAATCAAAGGGTATGCAGCGGCAAAAGCCGGTGTGCAGGAATTGGTTGGAAAAATTTCAGGAGTATCTGGTGTGGCCGGGAGTGTTACACAGGCAGTTACCGATTTGGGAACATATATTGCAACTCAGGCGGCAGCAGCCGGGCAGGTTGTAGCTGCAGGTGAGCCTTCAGCACCGCAGTTTGACGGTTCAACTCCGGATTTTAATGGGACAGCTCCGGAAGCAAATGAAGATGGAAGTTATAGTGGAGAGACCATTGCAGCATATATACAGGCTGTTGAAGCTTATAAAGCAGCAGTAGAAAGCTATCAGGGAGAAGTAAGTAATTATGCAGGTGCAGTAGGTGACTATCAGGGAAAAGTAGCCTCTTATTCGGCAGATGCAGCAAATTACTATATAAACATGGGCAAACTTGATGCCTATAAGGATGCAGGAGCACAGGTGCAGAATATGGCAGGTACACTTCAGGGAGCTATAGGTGGAGCAGCTGGCAGCGAAGAAGATGCAGCGAAAATCCAGCAATTACTTGCCGGTATGGAAGCCATTAGTACGGGGTTGAATCAATTGGATGCCGGTATCAATAAGTTACGCTCCGGAGACGATGGAAAAGGTGGTCTGGCTGCACTACAGGCAGGTGCTTCCCAACTTGCTGATGGTACCGCTTCGGCAGTGGATGGTGCGAAACAATTGGATGCCGGTGCATCGCAGTTAAAGGATGGAACTTCACAGCTAAGCAGTGGCGCTCAAACCTTAAAGGATGGAACGCAGACCTTAAAAGAAGGAACACAGACTTTGAAAGAGGGAACTATCTCTTTGTTAAATGGAACAGTTACTTTAAAGGACGGCACTTCCCAGTTTGTAGACGGAACAGCAGAATTAAATGACGGTGCAATACAGCTTCTTGATGGAACCGGAGAATTAATGGATGGTTTATTCACCTTTGACGAGGAAGGAATCAGCAAGTTAACGGATCTGTTCGGGGACAACGTACAGGATGTGATCGATGAACTGAAAGCAGTCTGTGATGCAGGACGCGGTTACAAGATTTACTCCGATTCTGCTTCGGATATGGACAGCAGTGTGAAGTTCATTTACAAAACAGAAGCGGTCAAATAACGCGGATGGGAGTCTGATATGACGATACTGGAAATGGCGTTGATCGCCGCAGGACTGTCCATGGATATCTTCGCATGGACAGCCTGCCGAAGCACACTTTTTTCGAATGTTGGAAGAAAGAAGCTGTTCAGTTTTATCGGAGCCTTTGGGATATGGGAATTGATTTCCATATCTCTTGGCTTTTATGTGGCAAAGCTGCTCAGGATGACAAAGCTGCTGGATCACTCGGAAGGTTTTATAAAACTGATCGCCGTGATAATCTTCTTTGCCCTGGCAGTCCGGATGCTGCTGCTTGCCATGGGAAAGGAGCTGATTGACGAACGAAGACAGGATGAGGTGCAGTTCCTTTCCCTGATGAAGGACACGTCCGTTATTGCAGCAAGAACCTTTCTTGTGGGGCTTGCGGTTTCCTTATGCAATACCGGAGTGATACAGCAATATGCACTCCTGCTTTTACTGGGAGTCCTGATGGCAGTTGCCGGATTGTATGCCTGCTATACCTATGGCTTTCAGATCAAATCCAAAGCTTATTTTGCAGGATTTCTGTGCCTGCTGGCTGCGGATGTGGAATTTATCGTGCGGTTTCTTGTGGCATAGTAAGTAAGGACCATATGCGACTTCTTTTATAATGAAAAACAGCTATAACGCCAGTATTTATCAGCGTTGTAGCTGTTTTTGGTACGCTTAATGGCACACATTTATGTAATAGGTGTTGATACAAAAGGGTCAACACCTATTTTTATTTAAGTAAGGAATATATTGGACTTGGTGACATGGAGACAGACAAAAGATATTTTCCTATGATACCGTAACCGTTTTGTTAATTGTAGAATATTGTTCTAAGGGAAAAGGGATATTTTCGGTATGTTTAAATCGACTCAGGATTCACTGATATTATTTAAAGTAAAAGGAAGAGAGTGGTTTCAGTACTATAAAGAGGCTTTCCAATACACATAAGGCAAAATGATTTGTTAGTTAGTAAATACTACGGAGTAGTCCAGGGCGTTTGTTCTTTTCATAGTATTCTGCAGATTGAAGTTTTGGAGGCAGTCAGAAATATATATGGGATATTACTGGTGATAAAAAGGAAAAAATATATAACTAAAAGAACAAAGTGTTGCAACCGTTTATTAAAAAAATTATAACTAATTGCATAATATATAAGTATTAGTCAAATTCATAGAAATGGAGGAGATGTACTTATGGATTCTGATTTTAGTTTTCTGGGTGAGAGGATAAAACGGGAAAGAGAAAAGAAAAAGATTACTCAAGAAAAACTTGCAGAAATGATTGACTGTTCTATAGCACATATTTCACATGTTGAGACAGGAAGGACTGTGCCTAGTTTAAAGCTGGTTATAAAAATAATTAATAGTCTTCAGATCTCTAGTGATTTACTGTTATGCGATTATCTGCAACAGGCAGAATATGTTTTTGAAAATGAATTAGCAGATATTATGGAGGAATGTACGGAAACTGAAATTAAGTTTGTGGTTGAAAATGCTAAAGAAAATTTGAGATTATTTAGAAAATATAATGGAAATCATATATAGGAGCAAAAGATGAAAAATAATCGGAAAATGGAGGATTATTTTAACCAATTATATCTTAATACATATCAGGGGTTAAGGCGATATGTTCAACGAATGTCAGCTGACGGAGAAATGGTAGATGATATTATGCAAGAGGTATATTTGGAAGCTTTTCGACATATTGATGATTTGGTTACGCATGAAAATAGTATCGGGTGGTTGTATAAAACAGCTGAGTATAAAACTAAAAAGTTAAATAATATATATTATAAGTATATATCTCATGAAACAGAATATGAAGAGGGGATGTCCGATTATCTTGGTAAAGAAGATATATCGGATTTATTGATGTTTGATGAATATAAAAAGTTGCTTCACGAAGATGAATATGATTTATTGATGAAAAGATACAATGAAGGTTATTCACATAGAGAAATTGCAGAAATGACAGGAAAAACAGTAGCTAGTAGTAAGATGAAAATTTCTAGAATTATTAAAAAATTAAAAAGTAAATTAAGTATTTTTCTGGTTTGTGTGTTACTTTTGGGATTATAAAAGGAATTATAAGGTGAGGAGGTAAAAATGGAGGAAAATATTAAGACTCCCAAATATGAAAAAGGAGAAGGTGATGAAAGTGCTTTAGGTAGAGAACTGAATGAAACTTTGAAGCGTGAAATGAATAAATCACCAGATGATATAAATATAAAAAAAGTTAATTCTATAATTGATTTGTTAGATCAGGTTGATCCTGTTTTAGTATCAAAGGATGAACTGAGTGCAACTGATTTTGCCGAGAAGTATTTAGTGCCACAAGGAATACCAATAAGGAGAATATGTAATTCAGAAAGATACCATAATGTTATTTGGAGTTTAAGATGGGTGGCTTGTGTTGCAGTTGTTCTTATGGTAGTTGTTGCAGGAAATTATATATCAGTTAGGGCAACGAATAGAGGAATTTTTACAAATATAAAAGAACGTGCATATATTCTGTATTTTGACGTGTTTGGAAAAAGTTCCTATGAAAAAGAAGATATTGAAATAGAAGATATAGAAGAATCTGCTGTAGATGTACCGAAACAGGAGGTTGAGTCTTGGAAGGATGCACAGACTATAACAGGAATCAAGTGCTTATTTCCGCATTATATACCAGAAGATTTATGTCATAAAGAAATTTCTGTCCAACTTGATAATGAGAATAATATTGGTATATCAGGTCAGTATTATAATGATACTAAAAGTGTGAGAGTAATAATTCGTTCTTTGGGAGATATTGGCGTATGGTCATCAGTGCGCCAGAATAGAGAAGGCTTTATTGAGCAGGTTCGCTGGGGTAACAATGATGTTTTTTTATATCAAATAGATGATGCGTTACAAGCTATATTTCAAGATTCAGAGTGCATTTATACTGTTGAGACTAATTGTGAAATAGAAATTTTGAAAAAAATTGTTATAGAAATGAGGTAAAGATAGTATGAGAATAAAGAAATTATTGATATGTATATGTGCTCTCGCTATGATGGTATGTCCTATTACTGCTTTTGCACAAGATAACAATTCAATAGAGAGAACAAATGATGTGCTAAATAATGAGCCGCCAGTGATTGAATATTTATCGCAGGAAGAGGCTGAGAGATTATACAATGAATGGAAGGAAAATCAAGGAATTTCACCTTATTCAGATTTACAAACTTGTGATATTGCATTAACAAGTAGTGATGGACAGTTAGTTGTACTCTACTCTACAGCATGCAGAGGAATTGCAAGTAAAATTGGAGTAAGGAACTTTACATTACAACAAAAGAGTGGTTTGTTTTGGGAAGATATTGTCATAAAAAATGAATATGCAGAAAATACAGGAACTTTTTTGGGAGGATTTAAAATACTGAATCCGGTTGTGGGAAGAAATTATCGTGCGCATTGTACCCATTATGCTATAAAAAACGGTGTAGAATTATCAGTGTACGGGGAGACGGCTAGTTTTAAATTCCAATAATTTTTATAAGAGATACAAAAATGACACTGTAAAGTAATGTTTTTACAGTGTTATTTTTGTATCATAAAAGTACATTATTACTATATATGAGATTAAAAAATAGGAATGGAAATAATCTAAAGTTGGTGGAAGGATAATGAAGCAAACCACTGGAAGTTGCTAATTTATTTGCAGAGCATAATAATCTTTGAATATATATTAAATTATATAAATATAAAGGTTTACATATTTCATTTTAATGTATCTTTGTAAAAATAAAGAATTATTATGGGAGGTAATATGGGTCAGAAGATTGTTAGTATAAAATTAGTAATAGTAGGGATTGGGGCTTGGATAGGTGATGTGTTTGGTGTAATGTGGCAAACTTTATTATTACTATTTCTTTTAATGGTGGTTGATTACATATCAGGAATGTTAGCTGCTAAAAAAGAGGCGTTAGAACATCCGGATAATTGTTTGTATGGGTGGAGTAGTAAAAAGAGTGTTATGGGAATATACAAAAAAGCAGGGTACATATTGACAATATTGGTTGCTGTGAGCACAGATTACATTTTGTTTTATTTCTCAGATAAAATGGAATGGGACATGCCAACAAAAACCTTATTTGGATTACTTATAACACTTTGGTTTGTAATAAATGAATTACTATCCATTTTAGAAAATGTAGGTCGTATGGGGGTTATGTTACCAGATATTTTATATAAGGTATTAACAGAATTGAAAAATAATACGGAAGAGAAGAGATAGAAAAAGAGACCACGTTGATATATGTAAAAACTTAGGTTTATCAAAAATAGATACTAGAAGTTTTAACTTGTCAGTATACGGAAGAATAGAAAAATCATTTATTGAAATATACTTGGTATAGTAGCCTGCAGAAATATATCAGTTTTGATATGTTATCTGGCAGGCTTTTCTAGTTTGGTTTAGCAGATATATAGATTTATGAAGAAAAAGTAAATTAGTTATATCGACAAAAATATTATCATCATGTATAATGATATACAAGATGATAAGGAGAAAAAAGAATGAAGAAGTTGTCGGATTCTGAATATGAAATTATGAAACTACTGTGGAGCAGAGAAACCCCTTGTACATCCAATGAGATTTTGGAAGGTGTAAAAGAAAAACTCGACTGGAAACTGGCAAGTATAATGACAGCTTTAGCCCGTATGGTTGATAAGGGGTATGTATCCTGTGATCGAAGTACACGTACAAATTATTATTCGGCTGTTGTGTCAGAGGAACAGTACAAAATGGAAGAAAGCGAATCTTTGTTGGAGAAACTTTATGATAAATCTACAACTAAATTAATTGCGAGCTTATATAAGGGAAATAAAATTTCAGAAAAAGAAATAAAAGAACTTAGGGAATATCTTGAGTCGTTAGAAAGAAAATGACGTAAGGGATTATGGTCAGTGCGTAAAATTGTGTTCTGGGAGGAAAAACATGTTTTTTGTTAACATATTGGAAACAACATTGTCGTGTAGTGCCGTTATTGCGGTAGTGTTGATTCTTTCATTAACTATAGGAAAATTTTTTCAATCCAAGTATAAAAAGGGAATTTGGTTATTGATTGCACTACGGCTTTTAATCCCGGTTTCGTTTTTTTGCTTTTTAAATCCATTTGTGGTAGAAGTTGAAACAGTAGAATATGAGGAAAAAGAACAAACGGACAGCATATCTACAATAGGAAAAGCACATGAACATTCAGAAAGCAATTCTGAATTTGACAATATGGAATATAGTGAAAAGCAACGTAAGCTTTTTGATAGAGGACATTTATTAACGGGAATATGGATAGCAGGTGCGATTACATTTATTACTTATCATATTATGTGTTACCTGATATTGCGTAAAAAAATAGAAAGAGAAAGCTATTCATGCAGCAGTCCGGAATTACTGGAAGTTGTGAATGAAATATTTATAGGAGAGAAGAAGAGAGTTCCTATACTTAAGGTATGGGAGCGTGTGGAAAACGCTCCATTTCTCATGGGAGTATGGCATCCGTGCTTAATTATACCAAAAGAAAAATATACAGACAGGGATTTATACTACATAATCAAACATGAATTTATACATTGGAAGAAAAATGATATTTTGTTTAAATTTTTACTTTTAGTGGCAAATAGTCTGCATTGGTTTAACCCCCTTGTCTGGTTTATGAACAAACAGGCAAATATGGATATAGAGATGGCTTGTGATGAAGAAGTCATGAAAGAGGCATCATTTGAAGAGAGGGTAGAGTATAGTGAAATTATTATGGCATGTATTTCTAAAGGTTTTTCTTCGTATCCAATGTTATCAACCGGATATGTGAAAGAGGTTCGTATGGTTAAAATCAGGTTTGATAACCTGCTTGGGGATAGAAAGAAAAAGAAAGCAGTTCTGGCCGTCTGGGGAGTTGCATTAGCACTCTTAGTAAGTAGTGGAATGATACAAATAAAGGAAGTGGAAAGAGTAAAGAAAAGTTCCGTGATAATTGATTATGGAAACGAGGTAAAAGTAGATATAGATGGAAATGGAGAAACAGATAGGGTGCTTGTGAATGATGTGCGTTCAGGCGATGAGGCATATACACAGTTAGTTGGTATTTTAGATTCGGGAGATGAGATACTTATTAATTATAAAGGATATTACTCTTCCTTTGTTGTAACAGGAGATGTGACAGAAGACGGGCAGACAGATGTATTGCTTATTATGGGTGATACGGGGAGTACCTTTGGTGCAATAAATGCAGTAGTTCTGCATCTGGAAAATGGAACATGGAAAGAATATAATTCTGATTTCATAGAAAATCCACAAATATCAATTGAACAACCTAAAAGTTTTAATAGAGAGGACTGGATGACAAATGTTTATATAGGAGCTACGATGATTGAAAAAAATGGAAAGATCTTTTTACGTCTTATTACACCAGTCGACATAATCAATGCAGAAACAGTGAAATGCATAGATGCTTCATACAGAGCGGATGGTTGGTATATAGAAAATGTGCAGCTTATTGAGAGTTACTATACGAATAAATGTTATAAAAAGTTGTTGATAAACACATACGATTATGAAGAATAAAAAAAACACATCATTTGGTTTACAAATGATGTGTTTTTTTCTCCTTATATTATGTAGCAGCTACAAAATAATATAAAAAGGAGAAATAAATATGGGATATGGAGATTCATTAAGTAGCACTAATGACCTGAAAGGCAGAGACGGTATTGATTTATTAGCTCGTATGATTTATTCTGAGGCTGGAAATCAGAGCGAAGAGGGAAAGCGAGCATGCGCCTTTGTTGCCAAAAATAGAAAGGATAAGAATGCCTCGGAGTTTGGTGGCAATACTTGGGAAGGCGTTTTGCTAAAAGAAAACCAGTTCGTGGGAATGACAACAGCTAATGCACTTAGACCCGATACCAGCTCAACTGTATGGTCAACCAGTCTGGACATTGCCAAAAATCTTTCAAGCAAAACCAATCCAATTGGTAAGTGCTTGTGGTTTAACACGAATTCACTCTATTCTTCAAGAATCAGAAATGCAAATGGTCAGGGAGGACCGGAACAGTACAAATTTCCGGGTGGTGAGTATCGCGATGTAGTAGAGAAAAAGGTGATAGGAAATCATACTTTTTTTAGAGTAAGTGGATATTAAAAAATGTAGGGCATCAATTATGATGCCCTCAGACTGTAGACAAAGTTGCTCTGGAATTTACATCCCAG
>ULWY01002284.1_pt1 | contig 13169 bp, 8 predicted proteins | sample 1960761 | NCBI WGS metagenome assembly ULWY01 (sample SAMEA4835824, study PRJEB28245) | human gut metagenome | biome: gut microbiome; material: fecal sample | place: Denmark | collected 2008
TCGATTATTACCGCGAGTATGTGACCGCGTTCCTGATGGGCGACGATCCCATTCTTGACGAGCTGGCGTATTCCGCCAGCCGGCAGAGCTTTGAGCCGCGCTCGACCGAGGCGAAGCATCTTTCCTATACCGGCGCGAGCGTTATGCAGGTGAATACTCCGAGCGGAAGCTTTCCCATTTACCTGCGCGGGTGGATCGCAACAGACTATGACCGCGCGTCAAGCTCATGGCTCACCGCACGGACCAACAGCGAGACCTTCAAAAATTACCGCGCGACCTTCGGAACGTCGATGGATCCTTCGGAGTCGATGTTCTACGGCGCATACCGCTATTACGATCCGGAAAGCGTGGCGGATATCGACTTTGCCAAGGGCAGATACAACAGCAACTCAAGTTACGGCTTTGTCTCCATGCAGGTCAATATGAAAAGGCTCGATCTCGGCGGCTATCTTGTTTATATGCCCTCCTACACTAACCGCAGGTACAGTCCGACCGTTACGATATCCACCGGACGTGACGTGAACGTCATGCGTTCATGGGGCGGTTCGGATGCCACAAAGCTTTCCTATATCAACTTTTTTGACGGTATCTACACCGGTTACCGCTTTGCAAAGGATAAGGACGGTTACGCATCGGTGGCTTATATCACATCGATGAAGAATACCTACTTTTACCGGAACGTAGCCGAGGCGATAGTAACGGTGAACCACGACCGTATGCTTATAGAGCGCGACCGCGCCGAAAAGGCAGATTCGCTGAAGCGCTACGGGACGGAGCAGTCGTTTGCGGGTGTCTTCAAGACCGAGAGCGTCGGGGACGGTCGGTACAACGTCACCATGAACGGCGAGCCGTTTTACAGCGTGTATTACAATACGGTGGATGAACGCATAGAGATAACCGTTCCGAGCGATGTCTGCGACTACATTTATTATTACAGCATCAATGACAACAAGTTTTTGTCCAAAAAGGCCGAGCGCAAGCTTGCGGACTATCCACACTACGTTTCAACTCCCGATCTGTCGCCGCTGATACGCTATCTGGAGCTTTTCACCGAGGCTGAGAGAGACGAGTTCATCCAGTACTGGCGCGTGAGCGACTATTATACGAGATATGTTTACGACACCTACGTGACCAAGCCGGAAAGCACCGTGATACGCGATCTTGTTAAAAAGATAATCTCCGAGGCTCACACCTTGGTGATGGATGTTAGCTCGGTCCCCGAGTATTCAAAGGGTCCGGTCGTAATTTCGATGGATCTTTCGCGTGCTGCCGAAAGCTGCAGCTATGCCGCAACAGAATGGTCGCAATTCACGCTTGCATCCGCGGTGGAGGACGTCGAGGTGTACGAGCAGAGGCACAAGCTCGTTATGGAATTCATCAAGTGGCTGAAGGAAAATTGCAGCTACACGCTGACTCCGACGCTCTCGGATGCCGAGGGACTGGACGGCGTAGAGAAATTCCTTACGGTGACGCATGAGGGCTACTGCGTGCAGTTCGCTTCGTCACTTGTGCTCATGCTCCGCGAGGCGGGCATACCCGCAAGATATGTCGAGGGATATATCGCATCCGATTTCCACCGTACCGGAGAGGGTATGGGATATACCGCGACCGTGCGCGACAAAAATGCGCACGCATGGGTCGAGGTCTGGTATGACGGCATAGGCTGGATGCAGTATGAGGCAACGCCGGAGTATTATACGGGTATGTACGAGTACGCTTCATCCGATACTACACCCGTAACGCCGGTCGGTCCCGGCCGGACGGACGGAGACGATGTGGAGCCGGACGACGATCCGGGAATGACCGATGAGGAGCTGGCGGAGCTTCTGCGCCGTCAGGAAGAGGCGGAAAGGCGCAAACGCATCGTTAAGATCGTAGTTATCGTATCGGTCACAGTAGCAGTGGTGTGCATACTTACGGTCGCCGCGGTGATCATAAAGCGACGCGCCGCACGGCGGACAGCCGAGCGCGAGGAGCTGTTGAGAAAGCTCGCAGATGCGGGGCGCGGCGGGGCGCAGCTTGAGCAACCCGAACGCAGGGCGTTGGTGCTGAGGTATTCGGATATGCTCGCGGCACTGCTTGCCGAGTGCGGATGCGCGCCGAATGACGGTGAGTTCCGCGAGGACTACGCCGAGCGCGTGTTCGGCGAGCTGGGCGAATATCTGCGTATGCCGTCGGAGGCGGAACGCACACGGTCCGAGCAGCAGCAGGGACCGATGACACGCCGCGGATTCGGTAAGTGCCTTGATACTATCGCGGCTGTCGAGTTCGGCGGGGAAAACGTCACGGTGGACGATGCCGCACTGCACGAGCTTGAAAAGCTGTGGCGCAGACTTGAGGGCAATGCCGCACATGACCGCATAGGTACATGGCGCAGATTCGTTCTTAAATATTTCGGCAACTAAACCGCCGGATAAAAACGGGGTGTTAAAAGCTCGGAATGAGCTTTTAACACCCCGTATAATTATAAGTGATATATCGCTGACGCGATATGATATCAGGCGGGGAATTTAGTATAAACAAACCTTATAGTTTGGTTACCCCGCCGCGCTAAGCCGCTTCGCGTCTTAGCCTAAGTTATTGTAATGAAAGGTAGATTTCCGCTAACGCGAAAATCTAAGAATTTACCTCCTCATCCGACGCGCTTCGCGCGCCACCTTCCCAGACATGGGAAGGCTTACAGACTCGCTTCTGCCGACAATCAAGGTGAAGACAACAAAGCAATTTTGTTTTTTACTGCTTGTTGCCTTGCATATCTTATTTTATATTGCTATTATACCGCTATACCGCCTTACTGAAAATGCTAACTTACTGAATACGTTAACTTACTAAAGATGTTAACCTGCTGAAAATGCTACCTTGCTGAAAGTTATCGCTTTCTTCCCGTCCGTTGATGGAAGCGGGGATAACGGTAGCCTTCCCATGTCTGGGAAGGTGGCGCGCATGGCGCGTCGGATGAGGAGGTAGATTAATAGATTTTGCGATAGCAAAATCTTCAATATTCTTATTTTCCATAGAAAATAAAAACAGTCCATAAAAAAGAGAACAGATATAAATCTGCTCTCTTTTCATTGACAAGCCACTTCATGTTCTGATGTAACTAAAGACGTGTAGTAGATAAGAATTTGTACTAACTTCATGGTCGGGGTATGAAGCTGCAAATCTGCACAAACTTCACCCGAGCTCAAAAATAAAACGGGTGATGCCGCGGGTGAAGTATATCGTGTTGTCGGAGGTCAGATAAACAGTCACAGTGTCGCCGTTGCCGGAGAAACGGACGCGCGTGTCCCAGTTGCCGCCGGATGCATCCTCACGGCGGATATACCCGGCATTCATGAACCGCGCGGCAAGATCGCGCGCATAAGCGGAAGCCGGCTCGCCTTCGGTCAGCTCCTCGCCTCCGTCCGCCGTGCCGCCGTAGCCGTAGTCGGACATGGCGGTCCTGAGAACGGCGCAGTCGGAGGCGTCCGCGATCGCACTTATGCGTTCGGCAAGCCTCGTGCGCTCGCGCCGAGCCATTACAGAGGGGTAAAGGACGAGGAATAGAACCACGATAAGCGCCGCGAGGACCGTCGCGGCGCAGACTATCGGTACGGCGCGAACGCCGCATTTTTTTGTGTTTTCGCTCATTTGCTTTCCTTGACAAGACTTTCAATGATGGCGCGCCGCGTAACGATGCCCATAAATGAGCCGCGGTCGTCAACCACCGGTACAAAGTTTTGCTCCATTGCGCGCGAGAGCAATTCGTCGGTGTCGGAGGTGATATGTACCGCCGGATTGCGCCCGCGCTTTTTTATTATGTCGGAGACGTGCAGCCCCTCGCATTCGGCAAGGGAAGCGCCGCCTATTTCAAGCATGCTCCAAAGAAAATCTCCCTCGCTGAGCGTGCCGGCATAGCCGCCGTCGCGCGTCAGTACCGGTATTGCCGTGTATCCGTGATGGCGCAGCTTTTCAAGCGCCTGACGGAAGGTGTTGTCCTCGTAAATGTAGATCGTGTGGCTCTTGGGGGTCAGGAGAAAGGCAATATTCATGTCAGCGGGTGTCCCTTCGGTTTTTTCGGAATCATTTTACTCCGTCAATGTGGAGTCCGTGCGACGGATGAAGGAATTAATTCTGAACATCGTACCCGGTAACTACCGTGTACTTTTTGCCCGATCTTACACGGCAAAGCTCGGTGTGCTTGCCGGAGTCGGCATATGAGGTAACTGTAAAGAAGACAGAACGGCGCATGAAATTTTGGCTTTTTACCGAGGCAAGATCGGCTTTGACGACCGACTTCTTTTTGCTACCGCGTGAGGAATACCATACGGTGTCCGAATCCTCAAGCGCCGAGGTGAACCATACGCCGCCGTCACGCACGTCAACGCACCAGTCAACAAGCTCGTCGCAGATGCGCTTCTGCTTTTTGCCGTTCCGCGTGACGTACCAGAGCGTGCGGTCAAGGTCGCGCACGTAGACGCCCTTCATGTTGTCCGGCGCGGAAATGTCGGTAGCCTCTATGTCCGCGGTGACAAGCTCCTTTGAGCCGTTCTTTTCAATGTCGTCAAGATAGTATATGCTCCCGTACGAGCCGTCACGCCCGCTTGATGTGTCGATGTAGTAAAGAGACCTGCCGTCGGGGGCGATCGACGCTCCGCCAAAGCTTGAGCTTATGGCGGAAATTTCAAGCGCACGGTCGAGGTAGTAAAGTCCGCCGTTCGAGATAAAGGCGCTGCCGCCTATCGTTTTGCGGGCGTAGATCATCGAGCGTATGCCGATGAAGGGGAAGCTTTCGGAGCGCGCCGCTCCGTCGCCGGGAACGACTATACCGCTTATCTCGCCGGAGGCGATGCGCTGACGCTCCGCACCCTTGCGGCTCATGTAGGTTATGCCGTCGTCGGCAAAAATGACCTCGGTGCGGTCGCGGTTGAAGATCAGATCGTCGCCGAGATGCAACGCATCCAGCGAGAGGTGGCGCACCTCGTCTCCGCTCGCAACCGAGAATTTGTAGTTGTACTCGGTCAGCGAAATGCTGCGGCGGATGTAGTAGATGTACTTGCCGTTGTTGGCGAGCGCAACGGGGTATGAGTCGGCGGCTATCGGCACAGGCTCGCTGCCCTTGACCGAAACGTAGGCGCGCGTGCCGTCGTTCACCTTTTTTGTAAACGCAATGCTGCGGCCGTCCGGGGACAGCACGAACATCCCGCGCAGAACGCCGAGATTGAATATGTCGGGCAGACCGGAGGACAGAGGCGAGTAAATGCCGCCGCTGACAAGAGAGGAGGCCTGCTTTTTTACGTTGTAGAGGTAGAGAAGCCCGGTCTCGTCGCCGCTTACGGCGTAGGCTACCGACGCTCCGTTGTCCGATACCGCACAGTCATAAACACTGTCGGCAACCTTGGAGAGTTTGGCGTCGCAGATGAGAAGCAGTACACCGGAGACGTCGGACGCGTCCTTTTTGCCGAGAACGGCGGCGGTCTCGCCGTCGAGCGAGGTGAAGAGGCTGTACGTCGATACATCGTATTCCGAAAGATAGTAGCACATGCCGCGGTTGTCAACGAGCAGATGAGGCTCCGGCGTGGCATAGCGGGTCTTCACCTCTACGGTATAGCCGGATACCTTGCGCATTGCGCCAACTGCGACCGCTGCGGCGATAATGACTATCAGTACCGCTGCCGCAGCAACGGCGAAAAGAAGCTTTTTATTTTTTTTCGTATTTCGGGGACGGTCGGCGCGGCGCGGCGCCTCGGATGCCGGGCGTGCCGGTACGGCGGACCTTTCCTGTTCTTCGGGCTGCTTTTTGGGCTGCTCCGCAGTCGCTTCCGGCGCGTTTGCGCTGTCTTGGAATCTGCAACCGCATTCGGTGCAGAAGCGCGCTCCATCAGCGCAATCGTTACCGCAGTTGGGACATTTCATGATGGTGTATCCTTTCGTAGCTTATACCGTATGCTGATACGGCAGAATCATTCCATCTTAATTTTATCATATATCCGACCGCAAGTCAACAGCCGCGCGGCGTATTTATCGGCGGTTATGCTTTATTTTTTTGCGGCGCTATTGACGGGACGGGCATTCCGTGCTAAAATAAAATCGTAAAATGCCGCCATTGGCGTGAGGAGGATGTTTTTATGTCATTCAAGCTGGGGATAAATATCGGACAGGGCTTCGGAGAGTCCTTCCGCGAGGGCGTGCTCGCTACTGCGCGTGCGGGATTTGATGCCTGCTTTACGGGTTGGAGCGACGGTACCGATGTGGCGGGGCGCGCGGCGCTCATCCGTGAAAACGGAATGGTGTATCAGTCGATACATGCGCCCTTCAATAAAAGCGACGCGCTCTGGGAGGATGGCGATGCGGGAGATGCATTTGCCGATCAGCTTATACGCTGCCTGCACGCCTGCGCCGAAAACGACGTGCCGATAATGGTCGTTCACCCCATAATAGGGATGGATAAGCATACGCCGACACCGCTCGGCATCGAGCGCTTCGGCAGACTTGTGGCTGAGGCGGAAAAAACGCCGGTGCGTGTGGCGTTTGAGAATGTTGAGGGCATCGAATATCTTGAGGCGGTGATACGCGAGCTGGGCGGATCGCCCGCCGTCGGCTATTGTTGGGACACCGGACATGAGATGTGCTACAATTTCAGCCGGGATGTTCCGGCGCTTTTCGGGGATAAGCTGATAGCCACTCATCTTAACGATAACTTCGGCATGACCGATCCCGCCGTTGTGACATGGCATGACGATTCGCATATGATGCCCTATGACGGCATTGCCGACTGGCACGGCATAGCCGCGCGCCTTGTACGCGCCGGCTTTGACGGGATACTTACATTCGAGCTGACGAGCAAATCGAAGCCGGGTAAGAATACACATGATGCATATGCCGCGCTGGGGCTTGACGGCTTTCTGCGTCTGGCGCACGAAAAGGCTGTCCGCGTTGCCGCCGAGGTAGAGGCGGCAAAGGGGAACTGAGCAGATAATATAAACAAGAGGTGATAAAAACTCAAAACGAGTTTTTATCACCTCTTAATATTTCCCGGATGCTTCCGGTGTTATTTTACGTTATCGGCGATAATGCTGTTTATCCGCTCGCGTATGGCAAGCATTACGGCGGAGTCGCATACGCAACGTGAGAATACCACCTCGCCGGTCAGTTCCTCTATCGCGGCGATAACGGCGTCGCGGCCGGCAAGCGAGCCTGCCAGCTCCATGGCGCGGAGGTCGTCGATAGCTTCGCGGAACTGCACTATACGCATCGATTCGAGCGCCGTGCCGTCCGTGGCGGGATATACGGAATAAGCATCGCCCGACGGGACGAAATAGTTGCCGGTGGAGTCAACATAGGGGTTTACGGGGTCGTAGGAGCCCTGGTTGTAATAGAAATTGTAGCCCCACTGGAGGAATCCGAATACGCGGTACTTGTAGAACTGCACGCCTATGTAGCGGGTGCGCGCGCCGGGCATAGCCAGAAAACGGTTGCTCACGCCTATGCCCTGACCGCAGCAGTAGTAGGTCCAGAGCGGTTCAACGCCGCCTTCGATAAAGGGCTCGATGTGATTGTTTGCAGGTATCGGCGTTGTTACCGCGCCGGTCTTGTAGAATTCATAGTCGGACAGTGCATCCATCACCGGGTAGCCGTCAAGCAGGTCGGAGACGGTGGCTTTTGCCTTGAGATACTGCTCAAGGTGTGCCGCGTTCGGTTCGTCCGAAATGTGGAAATAGCAGCGGCTGTCGTCGCCGCGTGCACGCATATGCGCCAAGAATGCGCCAAGGAACGCACGTATGAACGCCGTGTATTCGTCGCTCGTGGCGTCGGTGTCCCAGCCGAAGATCTTTTTCTCGCCTTCGTCGGTCTCGGCAACTATCTTCGGCGCGTGTAGCGCTCCCCACTGCGTGAAAAGATGTGAGATTTCAAAGTATTTTACACCGCAGCGGTCGCACATGTCGATCCAGCGGTCAAGGCGTGAGAAGTCGAATTCCCAGCCGTCGGCGGTACGCTTCACGCCGGTGAGCTGTACCGTGGGGCGCTCGCCGCCTATGTGGGTGTCGAGCGGGGGAGTGAACACCGGCGTCAGGAGCATGTTTATGCCGTTTCTGACCGCGGTGCGGACAAAATTCTCGATTATCTCCCAATGGCGCTCGGAGAACACCGGAACGCCGTAGTAGCTTGCAAGGCAGTCGCAATGGAACCATTCGGTCACGCGCAATGCCTGCTCGGGCAGGTCGGCGGCTATGACCTCTACCGCGAGCTGCGCGCGCTCGGTGACGGCTCCGTCGCTCAGTACGACTGTCAGATTGTAATTTCCGGCGGGCAGCGCTCCCATGGGGTCGATGTCGATCCAGACAGAGTGGAGCTGACCTGGGACGCAGGCGGCGGAGCCGTTCATCTGCATGGGCGCGAGAAGATCGGGGTAAAGTCCGGGCGTAGTGCGCAGATAGTTCTCGTCGCTCCTTCCGGGGTATGCGGGCATGGCGGATGGCACCGATTCAAGTGTGCGCTTTGTCGCATACGGTGCAAAAACTCCTTCGATCTTTATCCCTACAAAGCGGCGGTGGGGCGCCGCGGCGGAATCGTCCGTAAGGACGAGCTGTACCGAGATCCTTTCATTGCGAAGCATCGTGAGCTTACGCAGGGGAGTAAAATCGTCGAGCTTTGAATCAAGAAACGGTTTGTCAAGCGATGACAGGAGCTTGTATCTCAGCATGGCGGGTATCCTTTCTTTTGCGTCTTTTCTACCTTATTATATATTATTCGAATATGTCGGGAAGCTCGGAGGGGTGCGCGACAAAAATTTTGCCGCCTGCCGCCTCAAGCGCTTCGCGCGAGCGGAAGCCCCATGTGGCGCTTACGGGAGTAAGCCCGCCGCGAAGCGAAAGCTCAACGTCGGTCTCGCCGTCGCCTACCATAACGGCGTCGGACGGCGAAACGCCGAGGCGCGTGCATATCTCAAGCGCCGTGGCGGGATCGGGCTTGATGGGTCTGCCGTCGAGCTGACCCTCGGCGGCTCCGAACCAGCCGGCGGGGAGGAGCGAGGCGCACAGCTCCTTGACGTATGCGTCCTGCTTGTTTGAAAATACAGCCATCATGTAGCCGCGTGAGTGAAGCTCGCGGAGCGCCTCCGCCATTCCGGGGTAAAGCTCGTGAACGTGCATGTAGGTTTCGCCGTAGGTCCTGTTGTATATCTTGAGCAGGCGGCTGACCGTTGCGTCGTCGCGCTTGTCCTCGGGAAGCACGCGGATGCAGAGCAGGCGAGCGCCGTTCCCGACCGAGCGGCGGATGTAATCCTCATCGCGGGCGGGAAGACCCATTTCCGCGAGGGCGGCGTTCATTGCCTCGGTTATCGAGCCGACCGTGTCGGCAAGCGTGCCGTCAAGGTCGAAAATTATCAGCTTGGGGTGAAGTTTGTTTTTCTGAGTCATTTTTTGTTCCTTTGCTTTTTCGGAGAATTGAGATCATTGCCCGATAAGGGCTATCCGGAGTTCATCAAGAAAGTCGCGTACCTTTTTGCGGTTCAATTCATAGTATACGCGGTTGGATTCGCGCCGTATCGACACAAATCCCGCTTCAAGCAGTAGCGCCATGTGGTGCGAGACGGTTGCCGTGCTCAGTTCGAGCAGCGAGGCAAGCTCCATGCCGTATTTCGGACCCTCGGCAAGCAGCTTGAGTATCTCAAACTTGCGGTCGTCACCCATCGTCCTCAGCGCGCGGCAAATGCGGTCGTCAACTGTCGAAACGTCGGTTATTTCGCGTAGCGGTTCATACAGTACGCCGACGTAAAGAAAGTCCACGACCTTTTCCGAGGTGAAGCTCATAAGGTAGCGCGTTCCGCTGCACATGGCGATGGAGGGCTGAAGATATATCTCGTCAGCCGAGGGTGAGATCTTTATGCCGTAGTTGCTTTCGATGTAGGACGCGCCGGACTGCGCAAGCGGTTCGGCGACCGCCGCGGAGAACCAGCCGATGTAATGCTTTACCGAATCGTATTTCTGCATATACAGCTTCGCCGCCGATTCAAGCACGCCGGCAAGCAGCTCGCGGTATTCTTCAAAGTTATTGTAAAGTCTGCAAAGCTCGAACTTTTCGTCGGCGGGGAGGGGAAGATTTTCGATAAAGGCAAACAGCTCGGCGTAATTCGTTATAACGCCGGTGTAATCATCGGGGGCAAATTCCGCGATCAGAAGGGATGAAAGATTGACGAAGAAAAGCGCCTTCGACTGCTCGCGCAGAGCCGCAAGCCCTGCCGCAAGATCATGATCGGCAACGCGGCATACATCGTGTATCAGATAGAACGCAAAGCAGCCCTTCATCGACGAATGTCTGCCGAAAAGGAAATCAAGCAGGTCTTCATCAGCCTTTACGTTGTTAACGACGTACTCTGACATATCGATGATCGCATCAAAGCAGCTATCAAGCACATTGCGGTCGATAGCAAACTTTTTTTGTATGGTTTCCTTCAGCTCGCGGCTCGATGCACCCGTTCTGCTGTTAAAAAGTAGCATAGTTGTTTCAAATATCAGGTTGGGTTCGCGCAAGAGCTTAGCTTGCATCGTCTCACTCCTTTCGGACGCTGTTATAAGCGCGTGAAATATTATACATTAGAAATATATCACATAAAACGATGTTTGTCAAGAGGAAAATAAAATATTTAATCTATAGTTAGATGTATATATTCTTATAATTATATACGCTAATCTAATTTTGATTATTGTGTAGCGTTTTGATTTGAGATAAGCTGTAAAAGTTGCGCGCGTGAATCATCGCTGCTTATCTAATTCAAACACGCTTGGATTTGAAATGCTTTTAACTTTTGTATCATCGAGAGATATGGCGTCGATTTGAGTCGGAAATCGAATTAGAATATAGTGAAATACAAATATTAGACGTGTATATGATATCATCATGGCGGCGCGAAGCATTCACCGGAGGAAAATGTGTGACAGTGAGGTCGGTTTTAGGGCTTTTTAGGTGCTCCTTGAACGGATCGTTTGTTCAAAGTGCTGTACCCGCAAAGGGGGAAATTGTCTGTTGTGCTGAATAAACAGTCAAGTGTGACAAAAAACAATGTCGAAAGGCGAAAAATATTATTCAATCATCCACTTTAATAAAATAAAAAAGCGTGATATAATAATAAGGTATGTTTTTACGGCGCCCTGTGCCGCGCCGATATTTTGCAGGTCGTATGATATATGACGACCGTCAAGGAGAGCTGTTCGCATGAACGTGAAAAGAGAAGATTTAAGAAACATTGCCATTATCGCACACGTTGACCACGGCAAAACCACCCTGGTCGACCAGATGCTTAAGCAGGGCGGTATTTTCCGTGACAATCAGGAAATGGGCACCTGCGTCATGGACTCGGGCGATATCGAGCGTGAGCGCGGCATTACCATTCTGTCCAAAAACACCGCCGTACATTACAAGGGCGTAAAGATCAACATAGTTGACACCCCCGGTCACGCCGACTTCGGCGGCGAGGTCGAGCGTGTGCTTAAAATGGTCAACGGCGTGCTTCTGCTTGTAGATGCAGCCGAGGGTCCCATGCCTCAGACCCGTTTTGTTCTTCAGCGCGCGCTTGAGCTGAATCATCCCGTTATCGTCGTGATAAATAAGATCGACAAGCCCGACGCTCGCATCGAGGAGGTCGAGGAGGAGGTGCTTGAGCTTCTTATGGATCTCAATGCCACCGATGAGCAGCTTGACAGCCCCATGATCTTCTGCTCCGGACGTGACGGCACCGCGTCGCTCACGCCTTATGAGAAGGGGACCGACCTTACACCGCTGTTTGAAACCATCCTCAATTACATTCCCGCGCCCGAGGGCGACCCGGACGACGATCTTCAGCTTCTGGTTTCCACCATCGACTACAACGATTACGTCGGAAGAATAGGTATCGGCCGTATTGAGCGCGGCACCATAAAGCAGAATCAGGACGCGCTCGTCTGCAACTATCACTCCGACTCCGCCCCCAAGCGCGTAAGGATCGTTTCGATATATCAGATAGACGGACTCCAGCGTGTGCCGGTCGCCGAGGCTAAGATGGGCGATATCATTGCGTTTTCGGGCGCTGCGGATATCACGATCGGCGATACCATCACATCGCTTTCCCGCCCCGAGCCGCTCCACTTTGTTAAGATAAGCGACCCCACTATCGAAATGACCATTTCGGTCAACGACAGCCCGTTTGCGGGGCGCGAGGGTAAGTTTGTCACCTCAAGACAGATACGTGACCGCCTCTACCGCGAGCTGCTCAAGGATGTGTCTCTGCGCGTCAGCGACGGCGATACGACAGATAACTTCCGTGTAGCCGGACGCGGTGAAATGCATCTTTCGATACTCATCGAGACTATGCGCCGCGAGGGCTACGAGCTTTGCTGCTCCAACCCGCGCGTGCTCTACAAGGAGATCGATGGTCAGAAGTGCGAGCCTATGGAGCGCGTGACTCTGGACGTACCGGAGGAATATGTCGGTGCGGTCATTGAAAAGTTGGGTCAGCGCCGCGGCGATCTCATCGAGATGAACCTTGTCGGTTCCCGTATGCGCATCGAGTATCTTATTCCGTCCCGCTGCCTCTTCGGATACCGCTCCGAATTCATGACGGCAACACACGGCGAGGGCATTATGAACACGCTGTTTGACGGCTATGCGCCTTACCGCGGCGATGTTATCATGCGCTTTACCGGCTCGCTGGTCGCCAGCGAGCCGGGTGAGACGACCTCCTACGGCATCTACAACTCACAGGATCGCGGACGTATGTTCATTTCTCCCGGCATGCCGGTGTACGAGGGCGAGATCGTCGGCGAATGCCCCAAGATGGAGGACATCACGCTCAATCCCTGCAAGAAGAAGCAGCTCACCGCCATCCGCTCCTCCGGTGCGGATGAAAAGCTGATCCTCACTCCGCCCGTGATATTCAGCCTGGAGGAGGCGATCGAATTCATCGCCGACGACGAGCTGATAGAGGTCACTCCGAAGTCGATAAGACTGCGTAAGCGCATCCTCAACACCGAGCAGAGACTCAAAGCACAGGCTAAACTCAAAAAGGGCTGATAAATAAAGAAAAGAGGCAGTTAAAAAACCTTGGTTTTTTAACTGCCTCTCAAAAACGCCGGGCGGCCCCCGGCTTTTTTTGATGCGAATTTTGACACGTGTCTTTATTTTTTGGTGGGACTTCTCGGCGGAAGAAACGGCGG